>Ga0066871_100388_pt1 | contig 29465 bp, 25 predicted proteins | sample CeladaPassage60B_FD_62209 | JGI IMG/M metagenome (GOLD analysis project Ga0066871, IMG submission 62209) | Cellulose-adapted microbial communities from the Joint BioEnergy Institute, USA - Passage3 60B | ecosystem: Engineered > Bioreactor > Continuous culture > Unclassified | place: USA...
GATCAGCGGGGTGGGCCGCCAGAGCCGGTAGATGTCGAGCACGTCCTCCGGGATCTCGATGAACCGGTCGGTGCTCACCTCTTGGGCGATGAGCTCCATCGGGAACAGTGGCGCCAGATCCTCCGGCCCGACCGGCTGTCCCGTGCCGGGGTGCAGCGGAGGCGGAGGAGGCGTGGGCAGGTCGGCGATGATGTTGTACCAGTGACGTGGGAGCTCGATCACCGCCCCAGTTTGGCCCACCGGCGTGGCCGCATTCAAGCCAACCCCCGCACCGACGTCCGGGCAGGCCACCGACTGATCGGGCCGCCACCGCGCACCGGTTACCGCCCGGATAGGTCGAGTGGGGGTTCCGCTGTCCTGCGGTGATCCGGCTTCGCCGTGCCGTCCTGAGCGGCGGCCCGCCGTAGCCGGAGCTTCGGCGGCCACGACCTCGGGCTGTGCTGCGCCGCCGAGTACGGGACGCCTGATCGGCCGGGCCTGGTTCCGATGACCACGGTGGCGTGCACCTCGCCGGAGCCGACCACCAGCGGGACCAGTCCGTCACGGGCGAGGATGTCGACGGCGTGCGGCGCTTGACGCTCGCTCGTCTCGAACAGCACCCAGCCGCCCGGCGCCAGCCAGACGGATGCCCCGGCGGACACCCGCCGCAGCACGTCGAGCCCGTCCGGGCCGCCGTCGAGCGCCACCCGCGCCTCGTGGAGGCGGGCCTCAGGTGGGAGCAGTTCGATATCCTCGGTGGGCACATAGGGCACGTTGGCGAGCAAGACGTCGACGCGGCCGTGCAGGGCGGCGGGCAGCGGTTCATACAGGTCGCCCTCGTACACCCGGCCAGCGGCGGCGGCGAGGTTACGGCGGGCGCAGCGTACCGCGGCCGGATCGATGTCGACGGCGTACAGCTCGACCTCCCGGACCGCGGCGAGTGCTGCGCCGAGCGCTCCCGATCCGCAGCAGAGGTCGACGACGACGGCTCCCGGCCGGGTGAGGGCGACGGCCTGGCTTACGAGGAACTCGGTGCGCCGGCGGGGCACGAAGACACCGGGATCGACGGCTACCCGCAGACCGCAGAACTCGGCCCAGCCGACGACGTGTTCGAGGGGATGGCCGGCGACTCGCCGCTCGACCATGGCGGTGAGCTCATCGAACGTCCGTGCGGCGGAGATGAGCAGCCGCGCCTCATCCTCGGCGAAGACACAGCCGGCGGCCCGGAGCCTGGCCGCGATGACCGGCGAACAGTGAGGTGACGGAGCCGACATGAGAGAACTTTCGGAACGCCCGAAGGGTGCTCTCGTGATCACCTACGCCGGAGGGGCCGTACGGCCGGGAGATGAGAGCACCCAGCCTGCGACAGCGGTGATGGGTCTCACCTCCTCGGAACGATCTGTGCCGGAGATCGCAACCTTACCAGGGCCGCCGCGCATGGTGGCCGCGGTCAGCCTCCCCGGATGTCGTGCAGCACGAGGGCGAGCACCACGTGGAGAGAACTTGACGGCCCTGGCGAGGGTGCCCGGGGCGTGTGCTGCTGGTGCGAGACGGCACCGGAGGTCCCGGCCAGGTACTCCTCGTTATCCGAACTGGCCGGGCTGGTAGTCGCCGGCGGGCTGCTGGACGATGACGTTCACGCGGTTGAAGGCGTTGATGAGGGCGATGAGAGACACCAGGGCGGCGAGCTGGTCCTCGTCGTAGTGCTTGGCGGCATTCGCCCAGGCCTCGTCCGTGACACCACCGGCCGCGTCGGCGATGCGGGTGCCCTGCTCCGTCAGCTCCAGGGCAGCGCGCTCGGCATCGGTGAACACCTTGGCCTCCCGCCAGGCCGCGATCAGGTTGAGGCGTACCGAGGTCTCCCCGGCGTGCGCGGCGTCTTTGGTGTGCATGTCGATGCAGGGACCGCAGCCATTGATCTGACTGGCGCGGATCTTCACCAGCTCCTGCGTCGCGGCCGGCAGCGTCGAGTCCGAGATCACCTTGCCCGCCGAGATGAGGTGCCTCAGGAACTTGGATGCGACCGGGTTGCCCAAGAGGTTCAAGCGAGCATCCATGGTGCACTCCTTGCCGTTGTTGGTGGTTACACCTCTCCGACGGAACAGCTCGCCAAGGTGTGACAGGAACGAATGTGACGTGCGTCACCCCTGTCGCACCGCGGCAGGGACCACCCACGGCGACGTGTTCAGGACCGCTGTCGAGACGTCGCCGCCGCTCATCACGCTACCCAGCCTCTTCTGGCCCGACTCCCGCGGGATCTTTCTCTGGGCCGCCCGATGATCCAAACGAAACTGCCTAGGCCCATGCGCAGACGACATCGGCCTGGATCTCGATGCGCAGGCAGCGCCTTAGGCGGCGTCCGTCAACAAATCAACACCTGTCGTACGGTAGGCGTCGTGAACCTCAACGACCCACGCGCTCGTCGCACCAGGTCCAGCCTCAAGGGCGCTCTGCTCGAACTGGCCAACGAGGAGCAGCTGAGCGACATCACCATCTCCAAGGTCGCCAAGCGAGCCGATGTGAACCGGGCAACGGTCTACCTGCACTATCCGGACCTCGACTCCCTGCTGATCGACGCCATGGAGGACGCGGTGGCAGAGGTCGTGCGAACCGCCTCCCTCTGCCCCCTGGACGGGCGGGGCGACAGCGCTCCCGAGCAGCTGGTCACCCTTTTCACGCACATCAGCCGGCACGCCACCCTGTACGCCAGGGCGCTCGGCCCCCACGGCAGCGCGCCGTTCGCGGTGCGCATGCGCGAGAAGCTCGCTGCCGCGCTACTGGAGCGGTTCGAGGTCGGCGCCCGCCCCTCCGGGTTCGAGACGGTGCCCGCCGAGGTCCACGCCGCCTACCTGGCCGGCGCCCTGCTGGGCGTGATCGCCCAGTGGATCACCTCCGAAGCGCCGGATTCGCCTGAGGACATCGGGCGGGCGACCTGGCAGCTCCTACGGGTCCGAGGCGGCGCCGCGGACGGGCCGCCCCGGCGGCGGTGACGGCCGACTTCCCCTGCGGGAGCACCAGAGCACCCCGCCCAGGCCGTCCCCGGTAGGGGCGCGCCTGGGCCGTACCCGGTGAAGGCAGGTGGTCAGTCTCCCTGGAACGTGATGGTCACCCGGCGGTTCTTCGCCCGTCCCTCGGGGTAGTCCTTGCCGTTCTTCGTGTTGGGTGCGATCGGGCGAGACTCGCCGTACCCGACGGCTCTGATCCGCACGCCGGGGAGCGCCCGGCTGAGCTCGCGCTTGACCTGGTTGGCGCGGAGCTGGGAGAGGCGCAGGTTGTACGCCGGGGAGCCGAGCGCGTCGGTGTGCCCTTCGACCAGCACCACGCCTTTCACGTTCTTCAGGCGTTCGGCGAGCTCCGCGATCCGGCGCCGTGCCACCTCGGTGAGGTTGGCCTTGTCGAAGGCGAACAGCACGTCCGAGGAGATCGACACCGTGGTCCGGTCGCCGTCTCGCGTCTCCACCTCCAGGGGCTCGGTGGAGAGCGTCAGATCAAGGACGGTCCCGGAGATCACCACATCCCTGATCGACTCCTGGATCGCCGCCGGCGGCACCGTGGGCTCGGGGCTCGGACTGGCCAGGAGGAGCGGCAGTACGGCGAATGCCCGCAGCATCATGACTCCACCGGCACGTCGGTGAACGGTGCCCAGTTCGCAATGTGCACGTCCATCGTGGTGACGTTCTCCGGCGGTGCTGCGAAGGTGTAGGTGAGCACCAGCGGCTGGTCGATCCGTGTCTCGGTCCACACGTCGTCGGGCTTGAGCTCCTTGCCTTCCGAGTCCTTGACCACGACATGCCGCTTGACGTTCACCGTGTCGATCAAGGTGACGTTGAAGCTCTGGTCGCCCAGGATGTCGAACGGGCTGAGTTCGTCATCGAACTGCACACCCGGGGGGACGTGCGGCGTGATCGAGAAGACCAAATCAACCAGCTTTCCGCGGCGCTTCAGGCTGTGCACGGCGACGTCCACGGTCCCCTTGGGAGCGAAGGGCGCGCTGTAGGTGGCCTTGGCGAGTGCCTTGGTGGTGTCCGTGGTCGCGGCCCCGTTCGGGTCCTTCCGCTCCGAGGATGCGTTCTGCTGAGCGTGGGCTGCCGTGTTCTGAGTCGTGTTCTGAACAGCGGCGACATCACCCTGCATGCCGAGGAAACCGCAGCCGGACAGGGCGAAGGCGGGGACGAGGATGCCGGGTATCCAGGTCCGGCGATACATTAGGTACCTCCTAAATGATCATTTTACGGAACAATCGATAGATTAGTCAGCCAAAGAGCGGAACAATTGCCGTCCCTGAGCGCCTTCAGATGAAGATCATTTAGGAAGGTCCGCCGCGAGCGGTCCGTGGATCTCGGCGGTGACGACGCGTGGCGCGGGCGCGTAAGCCCCGATGCAAGGGTGCCGCCGTGATGCGTACGGAGCCGGGACGGTGGGCCAGCGAGGCCCGAGAGACAGGAGCCCGGGCACGCGGTCTGGCCCTCCCCTTGATCTATCAGCCCATGCCGACGCTGTCCGGGATCATGACCCCTGAAGAAAGGTGAGGACCTTACAGATCGGCGAGCCGGTGGATCGCCGACTCCAATGCCAGCCACCCCGTGCCGAGGGCCACTCGGGCGGCGGACAGCGCGTCGAAGTTGTCCGAGTCCATGCTCGCCGCACGCAGTGCCGCACGGATCGCCACACCGGCCATCATGCGCTCGCGCCCTTCGACGTCGCCCGCCTCATTCGCCGCAGAGGTCGGTCTGCATGGACAACAGCGCGTCCTGGTCATCCGGGGGCAGCTCGGTCCACTGCTGGATCGCCGAGCAGGTTCTTCGGCGGTACGGCGAGCCGGGCCTGGCGGGTCGCCTCGCCTTCCAACGGGACGGCTCAATCCCGCGCAACGCAATCGTCTGGCACAGGATGGCCGCGGTCGGTCCTCGACCGGCTGTCCGGCCGCCACAAGTTGATCTTCCTGCTCGTCAAGCGGCGGCGTCACTGGTTCGATCTTGGTCAGATCCGGGAGCCCTATGCCGGGGACCGCTCGATCGGCAGGCGTGCCCGAGCCGGTACAGCATCACGACTCGCTGGCCACCGCGCGGCAAGTACGGCACCCGCGGGGACGGTTTCGGCGATAGGAGGCCCGGAGCGACCGGCGACAAACTCACCGGCCGCCTGGCGGCGGCGGTCAACCGCATGACTCTGATCCGGATGATCCGCGCTCTCGCTTCGCTCGGCGTCAGCCGCAAACCGACCGCCGGTTCGCTCGCGACGCCGACCACGACGAACTGCTGGTCAATGCTGGCACCGGCAGGCGCGCCAAGACGAAATCAGTTCGCCCGCTCTACCTGCGGCAGCGCTGCACCCTGAGCCGCACCAGCGCCGAGCGGACTTCCAGGCCGCCCGCCAAGTGCCAGTCCTTCGATCACCGCAATGGAGGGAACGTCGAGTTGCTGCGAGGCGTTTGCGCGGCCGTCATCCGGATCCCCGCACGCAGGGCCCCAGCGGGTGGAAGTCCCGGCGGAAGTAGAGCACCGGAGCCGTCTCCCGGAGCTCGACATCATGCACCCGTGCCACAAGAATCGTGTGGTCGCCACCGTCGTATCGGGCGTGTGCGGAGCATCGCAGCACCACCGAGGCGTCCGGCAGCATCGGCACGCCCCGGTCGTCGCTGACGAATTCCCCTCCCCCGAACTTGTCCGCGCCTTTGGTAGCGAACCGCTTCACGAGATCCAGGTGTTCGGCGTGCACGATCTGCACCACCCAGTCGTCCGACCGTTCGAACGCCGGATGGCACTGCGCGTTCTTGGCCAGGCAGACCAGCACGAGTGGCGGGTCGAGCGACAGCGAGCAGAAGGAGCTGGCCGTAAAACCCCAGGGCCGGCCCTCCCCGTCCACCGTCGTCATGATCGTTACTCCGCTGGGGAAGGTCGCCATCGCTTCCTGGAACCGTGCCAGCAGCCCTTCGGACGAGCGACCGGGCCCGGGCCGGGCCGACTCCTTTGAGGTACTTCCTGTCCGCATGATGCACTCCGATCCATGGGGTTGGGTCCAGGGAGCCTCGGAGATCAGGCAGGCGGGCTGAGCACAAGGCCGTACGCCTTGTTCTCGACTCCGCCGGACCGGTCGATGGAGATGTACTTCTGCTCGGTGTAGTAGTCGAGAGCGTCCGGTCCGCCCTCCCTGCCGAGCCCGCTCTGCTTCATCCCGCCGAAGGGATAGAACGGGCTGATGACGTGCCAGTCGTTGATGTAGACCATGCCTGCCTCCAGTCGCCGCGCGACGTCCAGCGCCCTGGCCTCGTCCGTGCTCCACACCCCTGCGGACAGCCCGTACTCGGTGTCGTTCGCGATCTTTACGGCCTCCTCGACGGTCTGGTACTCGATCACGCTGAGCACCGGGCCGAATACCTCCTCCCGCGCGATCGTCATGTCGTTGGTGACGTCAACGAAGATCGTCGGCTCCACCCAGTTGCCCTTCTCGAACTGCGGTCCGGCCGGGACTCCGCCGCCCAGGGCGACCTTGGCGCCCTCCGCGATCGCGGTCTTGATGTAGTTCAGGACTCGCTGCTGCTGCTCCTTGGAGATCAACGGTCCGATGTCGGTGGCCGGGTCGAGCGGGTCGCCGAGCTTCAACGTCTTGGCCCGTGCGACCAGCCGACTCACGATCTCCTCGCGTCGGCCGGCCGGCACGAGGAGCCGGGTGCCCGCCTCACAGGCTTCGCCGTTGTTGGCCATGCAGGCGAACAGTGAGCCGTCGATCGCGACGTCCAGGTCGGCGTCGTCCAGAATGATGTTCGGTCCCTTGCCGCCCAGCTCCAGGGTGACCCGTTTGATCGTGGCGGCCGACTTGCCGAGGATGCTCCTGCCGACCGCCGTCGACCCGGTGAACGCGACCTTGCGCACGTCGGGATGGCCGCTGAGATAGGCGCCGACGGGATCGCCGTCCCCGGTCACGACGTTGAGCACCCCGGGCGGCAGGCCGGCCGCCTGGAACTCCCTGGCCAGTTCGAGCGCGATGAGCGGGGCGTGCTCGTCCGGCTTCAGCACGACCGTGTTTCCCGCGGCGAGCGCCGGGGCGATTTTCCAGACGATCACCAGGAGCGGGATGTTCCACGGGACGATGGCCGCGACCACGCCCAATGGCTCGCGTCGCAGGATCCCCTCCGCTGGTACCGGACCGATGGCCGGGCCCGGCTTCTCGAACTCGTATGTAGTCGCCAGGTCGGCCAGATAATGCAACTGGGCAATCGACAGGCCGAGGTGCAGGGCTTCGGTGACCCGGATCGTCGCGCCGTTCTCCCTTGTCTGCAGCGCCGCGAGCTCCTTGGCGCGGCCGGCGATCCGGTTCGCCACCTCGTGCAGCAGCGCGGCGCGCTCGGCCGGCGGGATGCGGCGCCAGGTGCCTTCCTCGTGCGCGGCCTTTGCCGCGGCGACGGCGCGGTCGACCTCCGCGATTCCGCCCTTTGCGACGGTGGCTACGAGCTCCTCGGTGGCTGGGTTCCTGATTTCGTACGTTTCGCCGGTGTCAACCGACTGTCCGTCGATGTAGAGCGGATAGTGGGGAACGGCCATCAGCTTGCTCCTTATCAGGTCGAAGGAGAACGGAGCGACTACGAACGGGACGCCACCGGCCGAGAATGGAACCGGGCCGAAAGCAGGGCCGGCGAGTGGCGATGAACCGTTCGTGATGAACGCGTGTACGGAAGATGGAAGGCCGGGGCCAGCCGAAACAGCTCAATCCGGTGCGACAGACGATGGCCTGTTTCGGCTGGCCGGGTTTACTCAGCCGACCTGGCGGGAGCGCCCCGCCCAATACGGGGCGCGGAGTGCCTTCTTGTCGATCTTGCCTGCGGGATTGACGGGGAGTGAGTCGGTGAAGACGACCTTCTTGGGGGCCGGGATGCTGCCCAGTTCCCGCTTGACGTGATTGATCAGTTCCTCCTCCCTGACGGACATGCCGCTCTTCGTCACGACGACCGCGAGCACCGCCTCGCCCCATTTCTCGTGCGGCACTCCGATCACCGCGCACTGCGCGACGGCCGGATGGGTGAGCAGCACGTCCTCGACTTGGCGCGGGAAGACATTGAAGCCGCCGCTGACGATCATGTCCTTTTTGCGGTCGACGATGTAGAGGAATCCGTCGGCGTCGAGGTAACCGATGTCCCCGGTGTGCACCCAGCCGTCACGAAGCGCCTCAGAGTTCCGGGACGGATCGATGTAGCCGAGCATCTGACCGAGCTGCTTGGAGCAGATCTCCCCGACCTCACCGATGGGCAGCGGCCGGTCTTCGTCGTCCTGGATCGATACCTGCACGTGGAACATCGGCCTGCCCGCGGATGCCAGCCGCTTCACCCAGGTCTCGTCGTCGACGCGGTGCTCGTTCTTGCGCAGGCAGGACACATATCCCGGCTCGGTGCCCGCGTACGTCTGGATGAAGATCGGGCCGAAGACCTCCAGCGCCTCCTGGAGCCGCTCGGGCGCGATGGGGGAACCCGCGTAGATCATCGTCTGCAGCGAGGACAGGTCGTACCGGCTCCGCTCCGGATAATCGAGGAGGATATAGATGATCGTCGGCACCACCGCGGTCGCCGTCACCTTCTCCCGCTCGATCGTCGCCAGCAACCCCTCGATGTCGAGGCTCGGCAGCATCACGTTCGTGCCCCCGCGCAGGAATGTGGGCATGACGAAGATCTGGGTGAAGTGGGTCAGCGGCGCCCCATGCGCGAACACCTCGCCCCACCTGATGTCCCCGATCTCCAGTCCGGCCGTGATGCTGTAGTGCGCCCAGGTGAAGTGCGACTGCACAACACCCTTGGGATCTCCGGTACTGCCCGAGGTGAACAGGATGTACGCCTCGTCGTGCTCGTCGATGGACACATCCGGCGACGTCGTCGGCTGCCCACCGAACGTCTCGGCGTAGTCGGCGACACCGTCCGGCACGGGGCCGCGGCTCCCGGGCTCGCTGATCCGGATGATCCGGTGCAGCTTAGGCAGCTCATCCCGGATCGAGCAGACGAGCTCATCGAACTGCGCGTGGTAGATGAGCGTGGTCACCTCGGCCTGCGCCAGGTTGGTCCGATGGATGGACGCGGAGGCTCGGACCGGCATCTGCACCAGGACTCCGCCCGACTTCCAGATGCCGTGCTGGGTCGGGATGAATGCGAGCGAGTTCGGCAGCAGCAGCCCAACCCGCTCCCCCTTCTGCAGCCCTTGGGCTACCAGCCCATTCCCGACCTGGTTGGCCCACTCCTGCATTTCGCGGTAGGAGATCCGGCGTTCTCCGTCCACGATCGCGACCGAGTCGGCGTAGTACGTACACGCCCGGTCGAATACTTCCGGCAGGGTGCCCCACATCTCCGTCCTCTTCCGTCCTCTGGTCAAGAACCAAGCGAGTTCGGATCGAAGTCCGCCGCCCAGTAGTGCGGCGTGAGAACCGGCAGCCCGAGCGCCTGAAAGACCGGAACGTCGTTCCAGAAGGTGGACTCGCGGACGATCTTTCCGTCGGCGTCGAGCTGGTGCCAGCTCTGGCCGCGTGTGGTGAGGGTCGTCCCCGCGGGGACCGGCACTCCACGGAAGCTCGCGAGGTGCTCGCCCGTCCAGCGCCACAAGATGGTGACGGCCCGGGACCCCTGGGCGCCGGTGGCGTCCAGCACGTCCAAGACCTCGAACCGGTGGATGCCGAGTCCGTTTCCGGGGTCGGTGTTGGCGAACGGCGCGATGCGCTCGCGCAGTTCCGCCTTGTTGGTCGCGGTGTCGTAGACGTGGTCGATGTCGTTGCGGTCGTCGTAGACGAGGTCGTCGGCGTACATCTCCACGGCCGCGTCGGTGTCACTGGAGAGCGCGGTGGTCCAGCGGTGGGCGTGATCCTGGCGATCCTGGCTTGCGGTCGTCTTCCGGTACTCCTGGTGGTGGAGTTGTGGTGCATGAGCCGGCACGGACACACGCGACGGTCGACTCGGTGATGCCGATGGGGCGGTCACGCCGCGCGTGGAGACCGGCTGCCCGAGCTCACGCAGGACGGAGGTGGCGTCCCAGTAGGTCGACTCCCGCTTGATCAGGCCGTTCTCGTAGATGTGGAAGGTGTGCCCGCTGGTGCCGACGACCTTGCCGTTGGTCGGGATCCCCAGGAAGGTGTCCGCGCCGTGGGCCCGCCAGCTCCACCGGATCAGCGCGGCGCGCTCGTCACCGATGACCTCGTCGATACGGAAGTGGTGGACGCCGACGCCGTTGGTCAGGTCCGCGTTCGCGTAGGGCGCGAAGGCCCGGTGCAGCTCGTCCTTGTCGGTGATCGACTGATCGAGCATGAGGTCCTCGAACAGGAAGTCATCGGCATAGAGCTTGCAGACCTTTTCCGGGCTCTCCCGGAATGCCTTAAGCCATTCGACTGCGAAGCGGTGGTTCACTGCTTTCTCCTTCGCTGGGAGGCGACACGGCTCCGCGGCTATCGCGGTGGCCGATCACATATCCGGCGGTGCACCGGATATCGGGCTTTGAACGTATCCCGGCAACGCTCGGCCGACGACATCCCATAGGGGGAGACATACCGCTCAACAGGAGGATGGCCGGTCCGGGCCGGCCGATAGGCGCCGGCGGCCATCACCCCATCGGAGGAGGAAGCCTCTCACCGAGAGAGATTCCGCGGCCCTTTGCCCGTACTACGTTCGGGATAAGCCGGCCCAATAAGACTTCTCCGGATCCTGGGCGAGAGTTCCAGGCGAGACTCAATCGAGGATGGGATGTGAATCTCGGCATGGGAAAGCACGACATTGAGATGTCGGTGGCCGAACAAAACGATGTCATCGAGCGGGCACGCTCGCTGGCCAAGAAATTCGCGGAGATCGGCCCTCAGGCCGATCGCGAAAACCGGTTCCCGGTCGAGCTCGTCGCCCCCTACAAGGAGAGCGGGCTGCCGGCCCTGGCCGTACCGAAGAAGTACGGCGGCCTCGGCGCCGACATCTGGACCGTGACGCGGGTTTCCAAGGAACTCGCGAAAGGCGACCCGGCCATTGCGCTGGCGTTCAACATGCACCAGACGATGGTCGGCATCTTCCGCGGGCTGCTTTCCGAGCCGGCCCGGGAGCGCGTGTTCGCCGAGGTCGTCAACGACCGTAAGCTGATCTGCGGTGCGTTCAGCGAGGATCGGGCCGGTCTCACCGGGCTGTCGGACACGCGTGCCGTGCCCGACGGGAACGGCGGATGGCGGATCTACGGCAAGAAGACCTGGGCGACCCTCTGCCAGGGTGCCGACATCGTCAGCTTCAACGCCACCATCACCGACGAATCCGGAGAGATTCCGCAAAACGTCGAGGAGCGCGCCGCCGCGGAGACGGTCTTCGTCCTCCCCATGGACACACCGGGCATCAGCATCATCGAGACCTGGGACACGATGGGGATGCGGGCGACGGGCACCCACACGATCGTCTTCGACGGTGCGCACGCCACCGCCGACACCTACAGCGGCAACATGCGGTTCGGGCTCTTCGGTGAGTTCGAGTGGGCGTCGCTGAGCTTCGCCGGCGTCTACCAGGGACTCGCCGAGAAGGCATACCTGGAGGCCCGGGAAATCGTGAAGAAGAAGTCGCTGGGCGCCACGATGGAAGGCTCGAACGTCGCCCTGAAGGAAATCGGCTACATTCAGTACGGGCTCGGCAGGATGCTGTATGAGACGGAGGTCGCGGCACGGGCCCTGGAGACCACCGCCAGGATTCTGATCGAAGGCCGCGATGCCGAATGGAACCCCATGGTTCGTAGTGCCTTCCTGGACGTCTCCAAGGTCGCCTCGACCGAGACCGCGATCCGGGTGACCGACGCCGCGTTGCGCCTGGTCGGCGGGTCGGCGTTCCGGCGCGGCCACACGTTGGAGCGGCTTTACCGCGATGCCCGGGGCGGCCCCTTCCACCCGATGACCACCGACCAGGTCTACGACATGCTCGGGCGCTCGGAACTCGGCCTGCTGCCCCCGCCCCCGACGTCCTGACCCCGCCTTCAACGCTGAGGCACGCTCGTTGAGCCGGGCAGGCGGTCCGTTACCGCCTGCCCGGCTCAACGGCTGTCGCCCGGTGGCGTCAGGCCGAGAGAGATCGCGATGGCCTGCGATCTGTTGGTGACACCGAGCTTGCGCAGAATGCGCTTCACGTGTGATTTCACGGTGTCCTCGGTGATGATGAGACGCTCGGCGATGGCGCTGTTCGTCGCACCCGCGATCATCAGATCGAGGACCTCGGTCTCCCGCTTGGTGAGCGCGCCGAGTACCGCCGGGGTGGCCGGCGGCACGACCGTGTTTCCGTCCCCCTGACCGGTTCCCGGTATCGGGATCGGTGTGGCCGCCGTTTCCGGATCGATGGCGGCCTTTGGGGCGCCGCTGCCGCCGACCAGATCGATGCTCGCGTTTCGGATCTCGTCCATCATCTGCACGGAGGAGGAGAGGACCTCCCGTATGTGGTCGCGCTGCTCCGACAGGCGCTCCATCAGCACCATCCGCTCGTAGATGTGGCCGAAGCCCACGGCGAACGCCCAGAGGACGTCGCGATCCACCTCGTCGGTGCGCTTCGGGGACGGGTAATGATCCGCGTGCAGGAAACCCACGACGTCCGGACCGCCCGTCACCGGGGCCACCACATACGACTTCGACCGCCCGGCCTTGACGATGATCGGCTGGTAGACGGGCATGGTGGCGGTGTCATAGATCAATGCCGGTCGGCGCTCAGTGAGCAGGCGCTTCTCCAGGGGGGCCTCATCGAGCGGGATCCCCTGGTCGATCCATTCGATGAACCACGACTCGAACTCCTCGCCGACACTGAAGTGCGCCATCCACGGCTTCCAGATGCCGTCTTCGACGCGTGACAGCACGGCACGGCCGAATCCGCACCGCTCCACGAGCTCCTTGCACACCTGGTCGAGCAGATCCGCGGAGCTGGGCAGCGACCGCAGCCGGGCCAGGGCGGCCGAGCAGTCGGCCAGCCGGCGCGTCCGTACGCTCAGGTCGTGCCGGTAGAGGTCGAGTGCCAGCTGCTGGAGATCCACGACCAACTCGGAGAGCTGTTCGGCCTTCGCGCCGGAGTCGAGGACGGAATCCTCGTCGATGTCACGCAGCCGCTCGATGCAATGGCGGGTCAGTGCTGTCACGATCTCGGCCGGTTCCGCCGGGGGCTTTTCACCGGCCTGGCCACCGGGATCGCACGTTTGGAGGTCCGTGCCCGTGGCCGCGCGGACCGCCTCTCGCAACCTGGCGAGGCGGGTCGACAGTTCGGCCTCTCGCCGCCGGCGCTCCTGGTCACGACCGTGTGCGGGAAACACGATGGTCCGATGCTTGTGGGAGCCGATGGTCATGACGCCCTCCGCTCGCCGTGCAGGAGGCGCAGGTAGCGCGAGATCGCCTCGGCCCGGTTTGATACGCGAAGTTTGCGCAAGATGTGTTTTACGTGAGATTTCACCGTCGTCTCGGAGACCGTCAGGCGGTTGGCGATCTGGCCGTTGGTCGCCCCGCTGGCCAGCAGGTCCAGCACCTCACGCTCGCGAGGCGTCAGCCCGTCCAGCACCGGGTTCCGCCGCGGCGCAAGGAGCGACCGTGCCGGGCGGGGAGACCCGGTCATCACCGTGGCCATGGCCGGAACCTCCTTGCGGACCAGACGTACGGGCGCGGCGTAGAGCGCGTCGATCATGGTCTCGGTGGTGGAGAACGCCGTGGCGATACATTCACGCTGCAAGGCCAGCCGTTCGAGCAGCACCGTGTACTCGAAGATCAGCGCGAATCCCTCTGCGAAGAACTGCAGGTTGTCGCGATCCGATTCGCTCAGCGGACGTCCCGACCGGTGGGTGTCGGCATGGAGAAAACCGATCACCGATCCGTTCGCCACGATCGGCGCCGCGACATAGGCCCGGGTTCCCGACACTTCGATCAGTGGACGGTAGGTCCGCGCCTCGTTCTGCGCGTCCAGGACCAGTGCGGGGATGCGCCGACGGGCGAGCTCGGCCTCCAGCAGTGTCGATGCCAACGGAATCCGCAGGTCTTTGATGAACTCCTGGAGCCGGGCATCGGCCTCCTGCGCCACCCCGCCGGCGATGTGCAGGGTCTCCGGAATCCAGGTAGAGCCCTGCAGCCGGGAGATCATCGCCCGATCGAACCCGCAGGCGTCGCACAGCTCGGCCGGGGCGGCGCGGATGATCTCGGTGGAGGTCGTCTTGTCGCGGATCCGCGCGAGCGCGTCGTGGACCCGGCTCAGCACCTGGAACGGCACCCCGAGCGTGCTTTTCCGCAGCTCCGCCTGGGCGGCACAGACCAGGTCCAGCAGCCGGCAGATCTCCTTGACTGAGGGCGACGCCGGGGTGTCATGGAGCGCGGAGTCGATCCGCTCGAACGTGGCGGCCAGGGTATGGCTGAGATCGGGACTGGGAACGGGTGGCATGGTCTCAGCGAGCTCGCGCAGGGCCGCCGTCAACTCGTGCTGGCGGGCCCTGATGCCGGTCTGCCATGGTGCTGTCGCGGGTGCCGTTGACATCACTTCGCTGTCCCTCCACGTACGAACGTGAGCCGGCCATGCCGGCCACCGCGCCCCGAGACATCCTCCGGTCATTGCGATGTAATGCGGGATTTACTTTTAACCGAATTTTAGTGATGTAAATCACGTTCGTCAACAGCTCGCCGCGGTGACATGCGAATATTCAGGCCATTGCCAGGTGATTTGCCTGGCTAGCGAACTTGCCTGGAGAACGAAGATTTACTTCGTGGGTATGCCTGGGTAGGTACGCGGTGCCCGGGCGTGGCGTCCGACGCCGCCGCTTGCCGGCGCGCCGTCACTACATCAAGCGCCGTGCAGCACCCGACCGGTGATGAGCATGAGTTCGTCGGTGATCCTCGGTCGGCTGCGCAGATGCGTCGTCCGTGCCACGTCGTTGACCACCGTCAGGGCGGCGTGAACCCGGAACGCGGCCTCGCCACGTCCCAGCTCGGGATGGATGGCCTCCATCAGCCGGATCCATTCGACGACATAGTCGTGTTGCGCCCGCCGGATCCTGCTTCGATGCGGCTCGGGAAGGTTCATGACCTCCGCCACCAGCACGCCCACCAGATCATGGTGACTCATCGCGAACTCGATGTAGGCGGTGACCGCGTTGCTCAACCCCTCCAACGGGGTCGACGCCCTCGACAGGGCCTGAGACAGGCCCAGCTGCAAAGGCTCCGTGCCGCGCGCGATGATCGCCGTCAGCAGGTCGACCTTGGTGGTGAAGTAGCGGTAGATGCTGGTGCTCGTCACGCCGACCTCGGCACCGATCTCCTCCATGGTCACGGTCTGGTACCCGCGCCTGTTGAACAATCGGCTCGCCGCGGCCAGCAGCGCTTCGCGACGCGAGTGCAGCGGCACCCCTCTCTTGGCCGGGCCATCGGCGGCACCGATGGCGGCCACAGCACCGGTGTCGTCGGTGTGACCGGGCCCGTTCGAGTCCGCCACGACCTCCTTCCCGGGACGGGTGCCAGGTGAGACACGGGAGAGATCGGCGGTGCAGACGCCGAGTGTCATCTCGCGGAGCAACCCGGCCAGGCCCTCAGCGGGTACGGCGGTCCGATGGTAGGAGGGGCTGGTGAGCACGGCCAGCGAGCACCAGGCCAGCAGGTCGACCTGGTCGGCGCTGAGCTCCGGGCGCGCCTCACGCAGTGCTTCGGTGAAGCCCGCAAGGAACCCGAAGAAGCGGGCGCGTACACGCTGCCGCCGCTCGTCGTCGAGATGCCGGATCTCGCGGTTCCACAGCACACCCAGATCCCGGCGTGCGCCCGCGGTCTCGGCGATGCCCTGCACCATGTCCTCGATCCGGCCCGGTCGGTGCCGCTCGATGACGACCTGGGCGCGGTCGAAGCTGTCGATGAGCGCGCTCGCGAGGAGATCCTGCTTGCTCCGGAAGTGCCGGTAGAGGGCTCCCGCGGTGATCCCGACGGCCTCGGCGATGTCTTCGGTGCCGACGTTGTGGTAGCCGAAGCGGTAGAAGAGGTCGCTGGCCGCGGAGATGATCTGCGCTTTGCGGTCACGCGGGCGAGTGGTCCGGGCGATCGTACCCCGGCTGCCACGCTCACCCATCGCCTGCTCCCTCGTCTTCGTCCATCCTGCACGCATGTCGTCTCGCGTATGTCGGATCCACCCGGCGTCGCCCGTGGCCGGAACAAGCGGTTTCCCAGTCTGCCAGCCGATCGACCCGCCGAGCCGCGGTGAGCACGGGTGGCGCCACCGGGGCGGATGTGAGCCACACGGCGACCCCGGGTCGGGACCACGCGCCTGGACACCTCCGGCGACCTAAGGCTATGCCTTGCTGGACTTAGTTACTTGTGATTTACTTTCTTTGGCGAAATCCCTGTCTGCTTCAGACTTGTCTCGACATATCGAAGTTATTTGTTCTTCACTTCTAGCTCTACCTCACGTATCGCGCCGAGGGTGGCTCAGGGAGGCGACCATGCTGGTGGATGCGAACATCGGCGGATCCGCGGACATCACCGGTGGTGGGGGCATCATCGGCGTCCTAGATGAGATCGCGATGGCGGAGCGCCTCGGTTATGACGGGGTGTGGGCGCCGGAGATCCAGCACGACCCCTTCCCACCGCTCTTCCTGGCCGCCCAGCAGTCCCCGCGGCTGCACCTCGGCACCGGGATCGCGGTCGCCTTCTCTCGCAACCCCATGACCATGGCGACCGTGGCCAATGATCTTCAGGCCTTCAGTAAAGGCAGATTCTTCTTGGGGATCGGTTCCCAGATCAAGCCGCACATCGAGCGGCGCTACAGCATGCCCTGGTCCGCGCCGGCGGCCCGGATGCGGGAGTACGTGCTGGCGATGCGGGCGATCTGGGACTGCTGGAACAAGGGCGTGCCGCTGGACTTCCGCGGTGACTTCTACCAGCACACCCTGATGACGCCGATGTTCGACCCGGGTCCCAACCCCTATGGCCCGCCTCGCGTCATGATCGCCGCCGTCGGACCGAAGATGCTGGCCACCGCCGCCGAGGTCGCCGACGGCATGCTGGTGCACGCCCTCACCAGCGAACGCTACCTGCGGGAGAGGATCCTGCCGCAGATCGAGCCCGTGCTGCGGCGGCGCGGACTGACCCGGGACGACTTCACGCTTTCATTCCCCGGCATGATCGCGACCGGTTCCACCGAGGAGGAGCTCGCACAGGCGATCACGGCGGTTCGCAACCGGATCGCCTTTTACGGAGTGACACCCGCCTACCGGCCCGTCCTGGAGCTGCACGGCTGGGGTGAACTCCAGACCGAGCTGCACAGACTGTCCAGGAAGGGCGACACCGACGCCATGGCGAACCTCATCGACGACCAGATTCTGAACGCCTTCGCCGTCGTCGGGGAGCCGAAGGAGGTGGCCAAGGAGATCCTGCGTCGCTTCGGCGACGTGATCGACCGGTTCACCCTCTATACGCCCTACGCACTGGACGAGGAAGCGAAGAAAACCATCATCGACGGGATTCACGCGGGCTGATCATCAGTCGACGTCCGACCCGCATTCACCGAACGCCGGAACGCCAGGCGGCGGTCCGCCATGCCCGCTGCCGGCTGCCCGATCGTGGTACCGGCCGGGCGAGGTCGGCGACGTCGTCAGCCCCTCGGCCCTCGCCCGTGCCGTCTCGGATGGGAGACCTCAGCGCTCCGAAGACCCGGCACCGCACATCGATCAGTAGGACCTCGGCAGGCCGAGGGAGTGCTGGGCGACGTAGTTGAGGATCATCTCGCGATTCACCGGGGCGATCCGCAACAGCCGGGTCATCCCCCAAAGCGGGATCAGCCCATACTCGGTGGCGACTCCATTGCCGCCGTGGACCTGGATCGCCGCGTCGACGGCGGCCAGCCCGGCCTCGGCGGCCGCGTACTTGGCCATGTTGGCGGCCTCCCCCGCGGGTTCGCCGTGGTCGTGCAACCATGCGGCGCGAGCCGTCATGAGGGCGGCGAGCTCCACCTCGATCTTCGCCTTGGCCAAGGCGTGTGAGACCCCCTGGTGGGCGCCGATGGGGACGTCCCACACCTTCCGCTCGTTGGCGTACGCCGCGGCCCGGGCCAGGGCGTAGCGGCCGATACCGACGCACAGCGCGGCACCCATCACCCGCTCGGGGTTCAGCCCGTGGAACACCTGGCGGAAACCGTCACCCTCGGTGCCGATCAGCCGGTCCGCCTCCACCACGACATTGTCGAAGAAGAGCGTGAACTGGCGCTCGGCGAGCGCCACCGATACCGGCTGCGGCTGCTTGACGAGGCCGGGGGCGTCGGCGTCCACGACGAACAGTGACAGCGCTGACCTGCCGCCTCCGGGAGTGTCGGGGGGAGCGGTACGGGCCACCACCAAGATCGCGTCGGCCTCGTCGGCTCCCGTGATGAAGCACTTCTGGCCGTTGAGAAGGTAACGGTCGCCGTCGCGGGTCGCGGTGGTGGACAGCCGGTGGGTATTGGACCCGGCGTCCGGCTCGGTGATGGCAAAAACGATCTTGCTGGTGCCGTCGGCCAGCTTCGGCAGCCACCTGGCGCGTTGCTCGGCGGTGCCGAACTCGGAGATCACCTCGGCGGAGATGGCGCAGGACACCACCATCAGCAGGAGGGGACAGCCCTGTGCCGCCGTCTCCTCGCCGACAATGGCCAGCTCGGTCAGCCCGCCTCCGCCGCCGCCGTACTCCTCCGGGATGTTGACGCCCAGGTAGCCGTGCTTGCCGAGGGCCTGCCAGAGCTCGGTGGTGTGCTCCCTGGCCTCGGCCTTGCGCGCGTAGTAGGCGCCGCCGAACTCGGCGGCAAGGGCACGGACCGCCTCCCGCAGCGCGCGGTGCTCTTCGTTCGTCGAGAAATCCATCTCATCTCCGTAAGGTCAGTCCCCAAGCAGGGCCACGGGTATGTCGACATGCCGGGACCGCAGGTATTCGCCCAGTCCTTTGGCCTGGGGATCGGGGCGGGCCGTCTCAGCGACCCCGGCGCCGAGCAAGCCGACCACCACGAAGTTGAGCGCACGCAGGTTGGGCAGCTCGTACCGCTGGATCTCCAGCCCGGCCGCCTCGGGCAGCAGCTCGCGCAGCCGGTCGGTCGTCAGGTGGCCGCGCAACCACGCGTACGACGCCGCGTCACGTGTCCACAGGCCGATGTTGGCGTTGCCGCCCTTGTCGCCTGAGCGGGCCGCACAGATCCGGCCCAGCGGCACTCGCCGGGTGGGTCCTGCCGGGACCTCACCCGCTGACTCGACCGGAGACCCGGTCCTTCCTTCGCCCGGCTCGCCGGCGGAACCGTCCAGCACGGATGTGTGTGGGATGACCAGGGTGTCGCCGTCGGGCAGCACCACCCGGTGTTCCACCAGTTCGGCGGGGATCAGGGCGGGCCAGTAGACGCCGTACGCGCTCTCCGCGGTCGGTGGGGTGGTGGTGTGGAAGCCGGGGTATCCGGCGAGCGCGAGTTCCATGGCGGCATCCGAGAACCTGCGGCCGACCTTGACCGGATCAGGGTCCTTGACCGTGATCCGCAGATGTGCGGTGGCCTGCTCGTTGGACGGGGCGTCCTCCCGGTCATAGCGGATCAAGCGGACGTCAACGTCGGCGAAGGACTCCTCACCGCCGAGCAGGTCGAACAACTGCCGTCGTGCCAGTTCCGCCTTGCGCTCGATGTCCAGTCCGGTGAGGACGAGCGTCATCGTGTTCCGGTAGCCGCCGAGGAAGTTGATCGCGATCTTCAGCGAGCGCGGTGGGGGCCCGCCCTTGGTGCCGCTGATCCGTACCCGGTCGGGGCCGACCTGGTCGAGCCGCAGGGTGTCGAAGTATGCCACCACGTCGGGATTGGCGTACGCCGGTCCGGCGATCTCATACAACAGTTGTGCGGTCACCGTGTCGGGCGAGACCAGGCCGCCGGTGCCGGGATGCTTGGTGATGACGCTGCTGCCGTCCGCGGCGACCTCGGCGATCGGAAATCCGGGGCAGCGGGGGTCCTTGATCTCCTCGAACCAGGAGTAGTTACCGCCGGTGGCCTGGGGCCCGCACTCGATCACATGCCCCGCCACCACCGCCCCGGCCAGCGCGTCGTAGTCGGTACGCGACCAGCCGTGCCACCATGCCGCCGGTCCGACCACCAGGGAGGCGTCGGTGACACGGGGGCAGATCACCACGTCCGCTCCGGCCTCCAGCGCCGCCGCGATGCCCCATCCGCCCAGATAGGCGTTGGCCGACACCGGCTCGGCCTTCGCCTCCGCCAGCGGTCGGCCGGTGTCGAGATGGCTGAGCCGGTGACCGGCGGCGACCAGCTCCCCAAGCCGTCCGAGCAGGTCGTCGCCTTCGATATGGGCCACCTTCGGGGCCAGCCCGAGCCTTCTGGCCAGCAGGCGCACCTGCTCGGCGAGACCGGCGGGGTTGAGCCCGCCCGCGTTGACCACGATGCGGATGCCCCGGTCGAGGCAGGTGCCGAGCACCTGCTCCAACTGGGTGAGGAAGGTCCGGGCGTACCCGGCGGATGGGTCCTTCCGCCGCGCCTTCCACAGGATGAACATGGTGAGTTCGGCCAGGTAATCCCCAGTGAGCACGTCGATGGGGCCGCCGTCGACCATCTCCCGGGCCGCGGCCATCCGGTCGCCGTAGAAGCCGGAGCAGTTCGCGATGCGCACCGGTCGCTTACCGATCATCAGCGTCCCTTCCACCGTGGTGGTCGTCTATCCCGGAAGGCGGCGGGGCCCTCTTGGGCGTCCGCACTGAGATAGACCGGCTCCCAGATCCGTTCGGCCTCGTCGAAGGCGTCCGCGAGTGGGTATTCGGCGATCAGTCGTACGGTCCGTTTGGCGGCTGCCACCGACAGCGGCGCGTTGGCGGCGATCCGTTCGGCCAGCCGTTGCGCGGCCTCGGCCAGTTCAGCCGCCGGGACCACCTCGTTGACCAGGCCGATCTCGTACGCGCGGCCGGCGTCGATCGGATCCCCAGTGAGCAGCATCTGCATGGCGACACGTGGCGGGATCAGCCAGGGCAGCGGCACCGCCCAGGGCACGCCCCGTCCGACCTTCACCTCGGTGACCGCGAAGCGGGCGGTGTCGGCGGCTATGCAAAGGTCGCAGCTTTGAGCGAGCAGGAAACCACCGGCGTAGGCGATGCCGTTCACGGCCGCGATGACCGGCTTGTCGACCTGGATGTTCCGGCCGAACTGCGGCAGGAAGTCGGGCGGCGGGACGCGCAGCGAGGTATCGGCCATCTCCTTGAGGTCTCCGCCAGCGCAGAACGCCTGGTCGCCCGCTCCTGTGAGGACCAGGACCTTCGCCTCCGCATCGGCGTTGAATCTGTGCACTCCGGCGAACAGTCCTTGGCGTACGGCCTTGTTCAGGGCGTTGCGGGCCTCGGGGCGGTTGATGGTCAGCCACGCGACGGGACCCACCCGCCGGTAGTCGACCGGGCTTTCCAGGCCGTGCTCGGTCGGCCCGGTCATGCCCGCTCCTCGGTCGGGTGTTCTTCGACGACCGCAAGGACCGTGCCGACTTCGACCTGCCGCCCAACGGATACACCGATCTCGGTCACCCGGCCGGCACTGGGCGCGGACACGCTGTGCTCCATCTTCATCGCCTCCAGTACGACGATCGGGCTGCCCGCCTCCACGAAGTCCCCGGGTTGCGCGGCGATCCGTACGACGGTTCCGGGCATCGGGGCGAGCAACGAGCCTGGAATGGTCTGCGGATCGGGTTCGGGAAAGCGCGGGATCTCCTGCAAGGTGGTGGAGCCCAGCGAACTGTCCACGTAAAACACCCCGTCCACGCTATGGACGGTGATGACGCGACGCACTCCATCGATCTCGAGGTCCACCCGGTTCGGCGTCGCGGACCGCAGCACGGTGTCGCCCATCGGCACGCCGGCCACCTCCGCGTCCAGGCCGCCGTGGGGCCGCAGACGGTAACGGACCTCGATGCCGCCGGTCGCGGACCCGGCAACCTGGAAGGTGGTGAACTGCGGGCCGTTGTCCACATTGCGCCAGCCGGACGGCAGGGTGCTCAGCACGCTACTCCGTGACCGGCGCTCCGCCTGTCCGGCCAGCGCCGCCGCGAGGGCGTGCACCGCCACCGCGGCGGGGTCCTCACGCGAGGCGGCCAGCGCTGCCGGGTCATGCCGCGTCAGATAACCGGTGTCGATGCGCCCGGCCCGGAACTCCGGTTCACGCAGGATCCCGATCAACAGCTCCCGGTTGGACACGACACCGTGCAGCCTCGTCTCATCCAACGCCCGCGCCAGGCGGCGGCACGCCTCGTCCCTGGTCGATCCGTGCGCGATGATCTTGGCGATCATCGGGTCGTAGTGCACGCTGACCTCACCGCTGGCCTGGATCCCCGCGTCCACCCGTACGCCGGGAAGGTCCGGGACCGTGAAGTGGTGCACCCGCCCGGTCGCAGGCAGGAACCCGGCGGTGACGTCCTCGGCGTAAAGCCGTGCCTCCACCGCGTGGCCGCTGATCCGTGCGTTCAGCACCTCCTCGGGCAGTGGCCGGCCCTCGGCCACCAGCAGCTGTAGCCGGACCAGGTCCAGGCCGGTGATCATCTCGGTCACCGGGTGTTCGACCTGCAGGCGGGTGTTGACCTCCAGGAACGAGAACCGGCCGTCGGCTTCGAGGATGAACTCGACGGTGCCCGCCCCGACGTAGCCGATGGCCTTGCCGGCGGCGACGGCGGCACGGCCCAGCTCTTCGCGCAACGTGTCGTCGACGGCCGGCGAGGGCGCCTCCTCGATGATCTTCTGGTAACGGCGCTGGATCGAGCATTCCCGCTCGAACAGGTGCACCAGGTTGCCGTGCCAGTCACCGAAGATCTGCACTTCGATGTGCCGTGGCGAATCCACATACCGTTCGAGGAAGACGGTGCCGTCGCCGAACGCCGACTTCGCCTCCCGCCGTGCACTGGTGACCGCCTCGAGCAGCTCCGCCTCGCTGCGTACCACCCGCATGCCGCGCCCGCCACCGCCGTAGGCGGCCTTGACCAGTACGGGGAAACCGATTTCAGCGGCCACCCTGCGGGATAGCGCGGCGGCGTCGAGATCCGCGTGGTCATCGATGGTGATCCCGGGCAGCACGGGGACGCCGGCCGCCGCCATCAGCTCCTTGGCCGCGATCTTCGAGCCCATCGCGTCGATGACCTCCGGCGGCGGCCCCACGAAGATCAGTCCTGATTCGGCGCAGGCCCGGGCGAAGTCGGCGTTCTCCGACAGGAAGCCGTAGCCGGGGTGGATGGCGTCGGCTCCAGTCCGCAGGGCCGCCTCGATCACTAGATCGCCGCGCAGGTAGGTGTCGGCCGGGGCTCGGCCCGGCAGCCGTACGGCCTGATCCGCCTCGTGGATGAACGGCGCGTCGGCGTCCGCGTCGGAGAACACCGCGACGGTGGCGATGTCCATCTCGCGTGCCGTGCGTATCACCCGTGAGGCGATCTCGCCGCGGTTGGCGACCAGCAGCCGGCGGATCGTCGCAGGTGCCTGTCGTTCACGCATCGAGTGCCTGCCTTACATCCGAAAAACGCCGAACCCACGGCGTCCTTCGACTGTCTGGGAATGCACCGCCGACAGTGCGATACCGAGGACCGTCCTGGTGTCACGCGGATCGATCACTCCGTCGTCGTAGAGCCGGGCGGTGACGAAGAACGCGTGCGACTCCCGCTCGATCTGCTCCTCGATCTGTTTGCGCCGGCGCTCGTCGGCTTCCACGTCGAACTCTCGGCCGGCCGCCTGCGCGGCCTGCCTGCCGACGATCGACAGCACCCCTGCGAGCTGCTGCGCACCCATGACGGCCAGCTTGGCGTTCACCCAGGCGAACATGAACCGCGGGCTGAACGCACGGCCCGACATCCCATAGTTGCCGGCACCGAACGAGGCGCCGATGTTGATGGTGATGTGGGGGACGGTGCTGTTGGTCACCGCGTTGATCATCTTGGCGCCGTCCTTGATGATCCCGCCTTGCTCGTAGTCCTTGCCGACCATGAAGCCGGTGGTGTTCTGCAGGAAGATCAGCGGAGTGTCGGTCTGATTGGCGAGCAGGATGAACTCGGTGGCCTTCTTGGCCTCCTCGCTGAACAGGACGCCGCGCGCGTTGGCCAGGATGCCCACCGGAAAGCCGTGGATGGAGGCCCAGCCGGTGACCAGGCTGGTGCCGTAGCGCGGTTTGTATTCACCGAACCGGGACCCGTCGACCACCCTGGCCAGGATCTCGCGCGGATCCACCGGGACGCGGAAGTCCGCAGGGGCGATGCCGAGCAGCTCGTCGGGGTCGTACAGTGGAGGGTCGGCCGGCCGCGTTGGCCCAGGGCCGAGCTTGCGCCAGTTCAGCTCGGAGACGATCTGCCTGCCGATACGGATGCAGTCCCGCTCGTCCACCGCGAAGTAGTCGGCCAGTCCGGAGACCCTGGAGTGCATGTCGGCACCGCCGAGCTCCTCGTCGTCGGCATCCTCGCCGGTGGCCATCTTCACCAGCGGCGGGCCCCCCAGGAACACCTTGGCCTGCCGGTCGACCATCACGGTGTAGTCGCACATGCCGGGGACGTACGCGCCGCCCGCCGTGGCGTTGCCGAACACCAGCGCGATGCTCGGAATGCCGAGCCCGGACATCTCGGTGAGCCGCCGGAAGATCTGCCCTGCCTCTACGAACAGCTCGGACTGGGTGGGCAGGTCCGCGCCGCCGGACTCGACCAGGTAGATCACCGGCAGCCGGTTGGTCTTGGCGATCTCCAGCGCCCGCAGGTTCTTGCGCAGGGTGTAGGGGTTCATGGCCCCGCCGCGGACGGTCGGATCATGCGCGATGATCACGCATTCGCAGCCTGACACCACACCGATTCCGGTGAGAATGCTCGCGCCAACCGTGAACTCGGTGCCCCAGGCGGCCAGGGGTGACAGCTCCAGGAATGGGGTGTCCCGGTCCAGCAGCAGTTCGAGGCGCTCCCGTACCAGCAGCCTTCCGCGGGCGCGATGCCGTTCGGTGTACTTGGGGCCGCCGCCGCTCCGGACCAGATCGAGCTGTTCCTCCAGCTCGGCCAGGGCGGCCAACAAGGCCGCACGGTTCTTCCGGTAAGCCTCACTGGTGACGTCCAGGGTGGATCGCAACACGGGCAAGAGGCCGCCTCCCCTCCTCTCGGCGGGCGCTGGCGTGATTCCAAGTCGAGGTTACTCGCAATTTACAAACTTCGGAAGCCCGGAATCGGATCAGCGCTGTCGCCTGGGATATGGGCAGCGCAAGGCGTTGCAATCTGTCGTCGACAGCCACCTACAAGGTTTCTGTAGGTTTACTTCTTGCCGTGCCGGTCGGATCTCTTCCCGGGCGGATAGCGCCCGCATCCGGCCCGGTGGGAGTCCGGGCACAGTGGCCTCCCGACTTCGAAAGCAGTGAACGGCTCATGCCCAGATGGGGTGTTCGCCGGTGTTGCGGGCGAGTGTCTCGGCGTGCCGCTCGCTGCCCGGCAACGTCCTGCGCACGCCCTCCTGCCTGACCAGCGACCTGGGAAACCGCGGCCGGAGCACAACAAGGCGTTCGGCCGGCCGTACGACCTCCGACGGGCGGCGGTCTTGGCGCAACGCAGGAGTTCCACCGGGCCAAGGTGGCCCAACGCGGGTGTGGACGCGTGCTCCTCCGCGTCTATGCGAAGTGCGTCGATGGTCAGCGAGAACAGGCCAACACTAAGATCTTGAACGCTTTGGGTGCTGAAGCCGCGGGCAACTACACCAGGAGTCGCCGGTCAGCCGACCTCCGCCCTGAGGGCGGGTAGTGCGCGACGAGATGGGTCTTCGTCACGGTCCCTCCATCAGGTCGTTGGCCTCGGCGTAGGTGAGCGCGCCCCGCAGCGCGCCGAAGGTGCCCGACTCGGCCACCTCCCGCGCGGCAGTCAGCGCCGAGGTCAGGGCCGCCCGGGCCAGGGCGGAGCCGAGGCTCACCCGACGCGCGCCCAGCTCCCCGAGCTCGGCAACGGACAGGGTGAGGGCGGGGCCGGTCGCCAGGACGTTGACCGGCTTGCCGACGGCCGAGCACACCGTCCGGATCGCCGCAACACTCGGCAGGCCCGGCGCGTAGAGCGCGTCGGCCCCGGCCTCCTCGAAGGCCCTCAGCCGGGTCATCCAGCTCCGGTCGACCGTAGAGGAAGTTCTCCGCCCGAGCGGTGATGGTGAACGGGAACGGCAGCGACCGAGCGGCCGCCACACCGGCGGCCACCCGTTCCACGGCCGCGTCGAAGTCGTAGATGGGCTGGTCGGGCCGGCCCGTGGCGTCCTCGATCGAACCGCCGACCGCCCCGGCCTCGGCGGCCAGGCGGATCGTCTCGGCCACATCCTCCGGCCGGTCGCCGAACCCGTTCTCCAAGTCGGCCGAGACCGGAAGGTCGGTCGCGGCGACGATCTCGGCGATGTTTCGCAGGGTTTCCTCGCGGCGCACCAGGTTGGCGCCGTCCCGCCGGCCGAGGGTGAACGCCAGGCCGCCGCTGGTCGTGCCCAGCGCGGCGAACCCCAGTCTGGCGAGCGCCCGCGCCGTGCCCGCGTCCCAGGGGTTCGGCAGCACGAACGTCCCCGCCTCGTGCAGCTTCGCGAACGCCACGCCCTTGCTGTGCTGATCGAGATCACCGACCCAATCGAGACCGCCGGCTCTGTCGAAGGCGGACTGTCGACCAGACGAGCTTCCCTTGCTTTCGGTGTCCCCGGCAGGATTCGAACCTGCGGCACCCGCTTTGGAGGAGCGAGAGCGATACGGCTGGCTCACGTGGTGCGACCTTGCGGGAACGATTCACCCAGTCACAGCTGACGCGAGACGTGTCGCCATCCCAGTAGGAGCAGATGTGCCGGCGGCCACCGTGACCAGCGCAAAGGTCGAGGTTGACACGGTCCTGGGTCAGTCGTGCCGATCAGTCACTGCAGAGCTGGGAGCACAGCGTCGTGTAGGCCCACTGCTCCCAGCGTTCGTGGGTCCACCCGCGGTCGCGGACGAAGAGAAGATACAACTCGGGGGAGAGGAGGCAGAACAACAGGTCGGCCGCCTGCTCGACGGTGACGTCCTCTCGGGCGCCCGGCTCGGCCATCAGCGCCTTCGCTGCGGTCGCCTGGACGGTGAAGCGGGAATCGGTGTCGAACTGCCACAGCTCGACGATCGTGGGATCCATCGCCGCAGCGACCCGGAGCACCTCGCTGAGGCGGGAGACCCGGCTGAGGATGCGGCCAGTGCCGTGGACGAGTGCACGGAGCTGCTCGGGCGCGGTGTCGGCGGCCAGTGCGTCGCGGAACCAGGGCCTGTCCCGATTACCAGGTGATCGCCCGTAACCTTTCGAGGGAGGTGTGACCTCGGCCTGTGACCCGTTGCCGAGCGAGGCCGAGCTTCGCCGGCTGTACGACACAACCGTACGGCGGGCATTCGCCGAGCTGGAGCGGGAAGGGCTGGCCCTCGGCGCTGGCGCACACCCCAGGCGTGGCGGCGCGGGCGACCCCTGGCCCCGATCCTCGGCGACGGCCGCCGATACGCTGACCGCTGCCGCTTCGCGCGGCAATCGGCGAGTGAAACCTGCCCCGGGGAATGGCTGCCCGAGGTGAATTCCCGGTACTAGTGTCGGCTGTATGTATTCGACGCGGGTCTCTCAGCATGTGAACGCACCGCGTTCGGCTGTTTATCGGGCGCTCCTGGATGCGGATGCGATCGCGAAATGGCGGGTACCGGCCGGCATGAGCTGCCACGTACATGAATTCGATGCCCGCGAAGGCGGCTCGTTCCGGGTCTCGCTCACATACGACGACCCGGCTCGAACCGGAAAGTCGGCGCCGCATACCGACACGTACCACGGCCACTTCGCGAAGCTCGTGCCGGACGAGCAGGTGGTCGAAGTACTGGAGTTCGAGACCGCGGATCCCGCACTTCGCGGGATGACGATGACGACCACGCTCACCGATGCCGACGGTGGCACCGATGTCCTCGTCGTGCATGAGGGGGTTCCGGACGGCGTGCCTGCCGCCGACAACGAGAAGGGCATGCGGATGGCACTGGCGAACCTCGCCGCGCTTGTTGAGGCGAGGGAAGCGGCGATGGAAGGTGGCTGACCCCGTCCACACGATGGATGGCCGCCCGGAAACCGGCCTCCCTGATGGCCCCTGACTCCTGTGGCTGGTGCATCTGCGAGCCAGCCGTACCGGCCGGAGTCTCGCACCTGCGCGCGAGCTCGCAGTCAGGCTCCTGGGAACGGAAATCCCTTCTCCGATCACACTGGGGGAGGCGGCCGCCATGCCGCCGCCCGGCGGTGGTCCTCCTGGAACCGGGTGATCGTCAAAACGACCCCGATGGCCAAGGCGGCCGCGATGATGGACATGGCGTTGGCGGCGATGTCGAATAGCGCCGCCTTCCGCATGGATGACAGGTCATCGGCACGCGCGAGTTGGCGGTTTATCACTTGCGTGATCCACGTACCGGCGAGCCAGGCCAGCCACCATGCCCAGACCAGGCCGGACCGGCGGGCGGTCGCGAGATCCCGCGTCCACGCGAAGGCGCCGGGCTTGGAAGAGGTCCAAATGTCATCGATGATCTGCTTGGGAAACCACAAGCTGACAACCGGGACGAACCATCCGAAGATCAGCCACGGTCTGGCACGCCGGTGCGGCCACGGGCTCAGCAGCTCTGCGTTCGCCCGGGCACGGAACAGCCAGACCAGAAACGTGACAGCGGTGGCGAGATAGACGACCAACTCCACCACGCCGGACGCGGCGTAAAGCATGTCACTGGCGCCGGCTTCGGCGATGTCGACGTCACCATCGACGATGAACCTCTGAATGAGGGCGGCGCGCTGCGCGTCGATGATCGACACGATCACACTCACCAGAGAGTCGAAGGCCAGCATCACGACGGTCGCCGTCGCCAAGCCGCGTACCGCCCGCAAGGGCGCAGGCGGCGCAGGGGGCGGAGGGGGGTACATAAGGGACTCCTCTGGAAAGGGCAAGCGACAGTATTCGAGGCGGTTTCAAATCCCGTTGGCCCCGTTTCTGACCCGCAACGCTTCTGTGATCACCCCGGGACCCCTGATTGCGATCCCTTCGCTGCTCGTCACTCTGTTTCGCCCACCCCGCCCACCCAGGCTGCGCCGGCGGTCACCGAGGCATCCGATGATCACAGAGCGGTGGGCGAAGAGCACTAGGAGTCGCAGCGGTGAAGGTACGGCTGCGTGGCGGTCTGGTGCAGGTGCGCGACAGCAAGCACCAGGACGGCCCCGTCCTCGTCTTCACGCCCGCCGAATGGAAAACGTTCATGGCGGGGTCAAGGACGGCGAGTTCGATCTCCCGGATGAACGGGAGTAGATCACAAACAGCGGAGGGCGCGGCAAAGGCCGCGCCCTCGTGCATGATCACGCATCCCCTGCACTGTCGATCTCTCCTGTCGATGGGCGCTGCCCGCGGATCGACAGCAGAGTGTCTGTGCAGGTCAGGTGCTTGTGCCCCCGGCAGGATTCGAACCTGCGGCACCCGCTTTAGGAGAGCGGTGCTCTATCCCCTGAGCTACGGAGGCTTGCAGAGAATAAGCCTAGCGAATCGGCGGTCGGGCTCGCGCACCC
>Ga0066871_100390_pt1 | contig 29296 bp, 31 predicted proteins | sample CeladaPassage60B_FD_62209 | JGI IMG/M metagenome (GOLD analysis project Ga0066871, IMG submission 62209) | Cellulose-adapted microbial communities from the Joint BioEnergy Institute, USA - Passage3 60B | ecosystem: Engineered > Bioreactor > Continuous culture > Unclassified | place: USA...
CCCTTTCCAGCCCTGCCTGGCCGACCGGCGCAGCGAGAGAAATCAGCCCTTTCTCCAGTTCTTTCGCATAAAGCGCTTGCACCCGCTTCGGATCTTGGCTGACAAATCCGATCACGTGTTTGGCAATCATCCCGTCCCCATAACGCCCAGGCAAGGAAACCACGGCAATGCCGCGACTGCGCATGGGCGCAAGGAGCCTGGCCTGTTCGTCTGTCAGATAGACCAGCCTGCCGTTCCCAGGAAATCGCAATAAGCCCGGGCTGTCAAGCTCCTCCACGGCAACCCGCAAATCGGCCAGCGGCCACTGCAAAATCGCGGCCGCTTTGCGCCAATCCTCCGCTTGCGCCGACAAAAAGGCATCGGGAAACACCAGCGCCCCTTTTTGCGGCTCACCAAGCAGTGAATGATCTTGCCGATCCACGATCGCACCGCGCAACGGCGCAGCGATCAGCACCTTCTCCTGCTGCCGCCTGGCCGCTTCGGCCAGATTGACCCGATAAGGCCCGAAATGCTCCCGCTCCCCGATCTGAATCAGGTACAACCGGTAAAGGAGCACCAACAGCGCGCTGAAAAAAAGGAGAGCAAGCAGAAAAAAACGGTGTCTGAACATCACCAACGCCCCTCATGCCGACCCTTTCGGGGATATTTCCCGTCATCCCCATTCTTGTCAGGACATGAAGGTTTTAAACAGAACGATGCGGCGACTCCTTTCCCTGCCGTTCCGAAAGAAGACTTTGAATTTTGGTTACCAACAGGTCAATGGCGACCCGGTTTTGTCCGCCTTCAGGAATGATGATATCGGCGTATCGCTTGGTCGGTTCGACAAACTGGCGGTGCATCGGGCGCACCGTGTTCAGATACTGATCGATCACCGACTGCATGCTCCGGCCGCGACGGCTCATATCCCGCCGCAAGCGGCGAATGAAACGGACATCCGCATCCGTATCCACGTACACCTTGATGTCCATCATCTGCCGCAATCGCGCCTCTTCCAGGACCAAAATCCCCTCGACAATAATCACATCTTTCGGTTCGACATAGACACTTCGCCTGGAACGCGTATGCCACTTGAAATCATACACCGGTTTGTGAATCGGCTTGTACTGAAGCAGACGCTGCAGGTGGCGGATCAGCAGTTCATTGTCAAAAGCGAGCGGATGATCGTAATTGATTTTTTTCCTTTCCTCCAGCGGCAGGTGATCCTGGCTCTTGTAGTAGCTGTCCTGCTCCAGAATCAGCACGCTGGACGGGCGCACCTGACGGAAAATTTCACGCGCAACGGTCGACTTTCCTGATCCGGAGCCCCCCGCCACTCCGATCACAACGGGCTTCATCTTTCCCCCTCTTTCCGTTCATCTCATCTGTTTCCAATCCGCTGTTCCTGATGCCGCTTGCTCAATGCAATGTTTTGCTGATGCTCCGCGTATGTTTTTGCGAAATAATGCTCGTTTGAACCGTCCTTTTTGGTCACGTAAAAGAAATACTGGTGTTCCTCGGGAAACAAGACCGCTTCCAGGGAAGACACCCCTGGAGAGCCTACCGGTCCAGGCGGCAATCCCTTGTACAAATAGGTATTGTAAGGGTCATCGATCTTCAGATCGCGATGCGTCAGCCGCTCTTTCTGTTTTCCGTAGACATATTGAATCGTGGCATCAACCTGCAGCGGCCAGCCTTTTTTCAGCCGGTTCCACAGAACGCCCGCAATCACGGGCCGTTCCTTTTCAACCATGGCCTCGCGCTCGACCAGTGAAGCCAGCGTCAGCCAGTCATGAATGCTCAGCCCCAACTTTTTCAACCGCTCCAGCCGCTCCGGAGTCAACTCACGGGACAGACGTTCCAGCATCATCGCGACAATCGCCGTTTCATCGGCGTCTTTCTGAATCTCGTATGTATCCGGAAACAAATAACCCTCCAGACGGTATTTCAACGGACGTTCCGCAGGAATTTGCCGGACAAACGAATAGTTGCTGAAATCCCCTTTCTGGATCGCCTGGATGAACCGCTCCCGGTTTGCCACGCCTGCTTGTTCCAGCCGCTCGGCCACCTGTTCAACCCGAAATCCTTCCGGAATGGTCACTTTGATCGTATCCCGATAAACGTTTCCAGCCACCAGATCTGCCGTGATTTTCTCCAGGCTGGTTCCGGGAGCGAACCGGTAGGTTCCGGCCTGCAAACGGTCACTGACTCCCTTCACCTCCAGATAGATACGATACACACGGGCATTTCGGATCAGGCCTTTTTCCTTCAGGATTGAAGCCACCTCGGCAGAACCGATGCCAGAGGGGATCTTGACGATAACTGCCTCGCCCCCTTCAGCTGATGGTGGTTGCAATTGGATGTAGACATAAACGCCAATGGCCGCTGCCGCCAGCGCCAAAAGCGACAGCGCACCGAAGAGCCACCGCGGAATGCGGCGTCGAATCACCGGTTTCAACCATTTCCCCTCCTGATGAAAACATAAGAAAAAGACAAGGTTCTCCCTTGTCCATTGTATCAGAAGGTCCGTTTATGTCCTACCATTCATTTCATTCTGTCCCGTCTTCCGGCTGTTCCAGCATCGTGTGGAACATCTCCTCGACCATCTCCCATTCCTCGTCATCCTCAATGAGAAACAGGTCCAAATTCTCCCCATGTTCTTCATAACGGAAGGCGTACACTTCTTCCTCTTCCGCATCCTCCGCCTCGGTCGGGACGGCCATCAGATATTTTCGCCCATCATCCGCCTCAAACGTCATGATCACTTCGAAGGCCTCTTCCACGCCTTCCTCATCGGGGATGGTAATCACTTCGCCCACTTCCAGTTTTTCAGCCATCATTTTTCGCTCCTCTCGCTTGCAGATATCCTTCAAGAATCAACACTGCTGCCAACTGGTCCACAACCTGGCGGCGTTTTTTGCGGCTGAGATCGGCTTCCAGGAGGCTTCGCTCCGCGGCGGCAGTGGTCAGCCTTTCATCCCATAAAACGACAGGCAGGCGAAAGCGGTTGCGCAGCTGTTCGGCAAAAGCCTCCGCCTCCCTGCCACGGGGACCAATCGTTCCATTCATATTTTTCGGGTAGCCAACCACAATCTCATCCACATCATATTGCTCCAATATGGAGGCAATAACAGATATCAGTTGGTGAGCCGGCTGCCGCTTCAGCACGGTCAACCCTTGTGCTGTCAGTCCCAACGAATCGCTGACGGCCACCCCGACCCGCTTGCTGCCAAGATCGAGAGCCAAAATCCGCATGATCGCACCAACCGCCTTTACCATCAGTGTGGTTCAACGCGCAAAAAAACATACTTCGATGCGCTTACCTCGCCGCCGAATCCAGGTAGTGGCGAACCAGTTCCTCCATGAGGTCGTCGCGCTCAATCTGCCGAATCAGGTTTCGGGCATTTTGATGTCGAGGAATGTAGGCCGGGTCGCCAGACAAAAGATAACCGACAATCTGATGGATCGGATTGTACCCCTTCTCCTCCAATGCGCGGTATACCGCAAGCAAAATCTCCTTGCGGCGATTGGCCGGATTGGCATGGTCTTGCGCGGAAAACTTCATCGTTTTGTCCATGGAATCCATCCCCGACACCCCGCTTCTGTTACCTCATCTTGCTCTTATCTTGCCACTTTCTGGACCAGTTTGCAAGAAAACAGTTGCACAAAGAACAAGTGCCCCCGCTGAAAGGGGCACCATCTGCCTGTTTCAAAATTGCCTCAATATCCGCCAAACCCAAATCCAAAACGCGGCGCAGATAATGTGATGGCCAAAATGGCAAACAAACTTAAAGCTGCCACTCCGCCAAAGCCAAATCCAAACTGGGCCTCCTGAATCACCGCACCGGGTGTTGCATCGGTTTGTCTGCCGACGGCCACATCCACACCGGCCTGTTCACTGCCAGAAACCCTACAGGATTGATATGGCGAAGGCATCATCCGCAAATACACATTCCGTCCATCTATTCCCACGATTTGCCCATAATGCCATTTGCCTGAACGCGTATGCACCCATACCTTCCGGTGCATATATTGACAACAAAGATGGTAGATCCCTCGTACATCAGACACTTGCAGTCCCTCTTTCCCATCCATCTCATATTAGCGTATGAAATGTTGAGTGAAGTTGACTGCACACCTGTCTATCGTTTGAGGAAATTTTTCATCAAATCCTGAACCAGCGGATTGTTCAACAATTTCATGATTTCACCGATATCCACATTCTGCAACAAGTTGCCAAGTCCGCCCAATGCCCCCAACGGGTTATTCGGTTGTTGCGGTGCCGGCGGCAAGCTTCCCGATCCCGGCTGGCGCGGCGCCGGCAAATATTCCGGATTGGATGCTCCCCTGCCTTCAAACATGCCTTTTAAATCCTGGATTTCAATCAACGCGTTTTCCAGCTGGTTTTGCATATCCTGCATCGTTTGAATGCCGCGGCGAATTTTCGTCATCTCCCGCCGAATCGATTCCATCTGCCTGCTTAAGTCCCGCATGCCGACATATTTCTGTTCCTGGATGCGCACGGAATGTCTCACAAAAGGACCCTCCTTTTTTGCTCCTGGTTCATGCATCTTGATTCCCTATTACATCCGTATGTACAGACGAGACAAATGGCTCTCCTGCAATCACCCATTTATCCGGGGAGAAATTCACAATAACAGCCGCATCAAGAATCTTATTTCCGACACCTGGGTTTCCCGCCCGGGCAATCGCAGCTCTGGCGGCATAAGGTAAGGAAAGAGACATGTTTGATCAAACAGGAGGGATCCCCATGAATCTGCGTGATATCAACCGGATTTTGGATAAGGTGAATGACAAGAGCAACAACTCATTGACATTAAATGATCTTTTGTCGCTCGGATCGCAGTTTAACGAGAAAAACATCACAGACGAGAGAAAGCTGCACGCCCTGATTCAAAAACTGGGCGCGGCTGTCGGCAGACCATTGTCAGAGGCTGAGATACGGCGTATTATAGGACTGGTCAAGCAAAACAAGGAGAAGCTCAAAGACCCGAAGAAAGCCGAAAATCTGTTCAAACGATTCTAGAAAACAAAGGAGAAACACCCAAGACACACCATGACTGGACTGAGCAGAAAACCCGTCACACCCGACTTTTTCAAACAACCGACGCTGGAGCTGGCCACTTCCTTGCTCGGAATGGAACTGGTTCATGAAACAGAGGAAGGCACAACCGCAGGCCTGATTGTCGAAGTGGAGGCCTATATGGGCCCCGAAGACAAAGGGGCTCATTCCTACGGCGGCAAAAAAACCAGGCGGACCGAAGTGATGTTTGGTCCGCCTGGCCATGCCTATATCTATTTGATTTACGGCATGTATTACTGTTTCAACGTGGTCAGCGGTCCCCCCGGGAAACCGGAAGCCATCCTCGTCCGGGCGCTGGAGCCTACCGAAGGCATTCCCTTGATGGCGTGCCGCCGGGGCATCTCCCTCGATCCGATGGCCTGTCACGCGATGGACAAGGCCCCTCACCGCCTCCTGAAGGCCCTGACCAACGGCCCCGGAAAGCTCTGCACCGCCCTCGGCATTACGAAGCAGCAGTACGGCTGGGACCTTTCGCGCTCCCCCCTCTATCTGCGCCAAGGGATCGGCCCCATCCCTCCGGAGCGGATCGCCTGCGGGCCGCGCATCAACATCGACTATGCCGAGGAGGCGAGGGAGTATCCCTGGCGGTTCTGGATGAAGGACAACCCCTTCGTATCAAGGTAATTCCCCGCAATACAATCCCCAAAACAAGCCAAAGGACTCACCCTGCTTTTATGACTGCGCTGCGGCTTGAGCCACCATCTCCTCTGCCGCTTTGAGCGCTTCCTGGAGTTTGGCAGGGTCCTTGCCTCCTGCCTGAGCCATGTCGGGCCGTCCGCCGCCGCCTCCGCCGCAGCGCCGGGCCGCTTCCTTGACGATGTTGCCGGCGTGCAATCCCCGCTTCACCAGATCCGGCGTGACCATCGCCACCAGTTGCACCTTACCGTTTGTCACGCTGCCTAGGAGAACGACGCCGCTCTTGATGGCCTCCTTGACATCATCCGCAATGGCCCGCAACCCCTCCATGTCGGTCGCCGGCACGGCGGCCGCCACCACGTTCACTCCCTGCACATCCACTTTGCGGTTCACCAGTTCCTGCGCCTGCAGATGACCCAGCTTCCCGCGCAGCGATTCGTTTTCCCGCTGCAACTCCTTGAACTGGCCCTGCAACGCCTCCACCCTTTCCACCAGCTCGGCCGGCGAGGCCTTGAGCAACTCGGCAGCCCGTTTCATCCGCTGCAGTTGCTCCTCCAAGTAGACATAAGCCTGCTTGCCGGTCACCGCCTCGATTCGCCGTGTTCCCGAACCGATGCCGGACTCGCTGACGATCTTGAAAAGCCCAATTTCGGCCGTGTTGCGGACATGACAACCGCCGCACAATTCCAGGCTGTAATCGCCCACCTGGACGACGCGGACCACTTCGCCGTATTTCTCGCCAAAGAGGGCCATGGCCCCCATCTCCCGCGCCTCCTGCAGCCGCTTGTGCATGGTGGTCACCTCGAGGTTGCGCCAGATCTGCTCGTTGACCCGCCGTTCCACCTGCTGCAGCTCCTCCTCGCTCATGGCGCCAAAATGGGTAAAGTCAAAACGCAGCCGGTCCGGCGCCACCAGCGATCCGGCCTGGTTGGCGTGTTCGCCCAGCACATCCTTCAGCGCCCGGTGCAAGAGGTGCGTGGCGGTGTGGTTTTTCTCGGTGTCCCGGCGCCTCGCCTCGTCAATCTCAGCCGTCACAGTTGCGCCGACGCGCACCGTTCCCTCTTCGATCCGCACCCGGTGCAGATGCTGGCCGCGCGGGCCCTTTTGCACATCCTCCACAATCATCCGCAGGCCTGGAGCGGTCAACGTGCCGCAGTCGGCCACCTGCCCCCCGCTCTCCGCATAAAAGGGCGTCCGATCCAAAAGCAGCTGCACCTGTTTGCCGGGGCCGGCCACATCCACCAATTGCTCCCCGTCCACAATCGCCACCACCCGGGCTTCCACCTGAGGCTGGGTATAGCCGACAAACTCCCCGCCTTCCGGCAGCTGCTCCAGCACCCCGCCCTGCACTTTCATGCTGTCCACCTCTTGACGGGCTGCCCGGGCGCGTGCCCGCTGCGCCTCCATTTCCTCGTCAAAACCTGCCTGATCGACGGCAAAGCCCCGCTCCGCGGCAAAGTCCACGGTCAAATCCAGCGGAAAACCGAAGGTGTCATAGAGCAGAAAAGCCTGCTTGCCGGACAGCTCCTTACGCCCTTCCGCTTCCGCTTCGCGGAGCATCTGTTCCAGAATCTCCAGCCCTTCGGAAAGCCGCTCGAGAAAGCGCTCCTCCTCGTGGCGGATCACCCGCTGGATAAATTCCCGCTTCTCCACCACCTCCGGATAGAAATCGCCCATGATCTCGCCGACGACCGGCACCAGCTTGTACAGGAAAGGTTCCGTCAGGCCGAGTTCCCGCCCGTAGCGGACCGCCCGCCGCAACAGGCGCCGGATCACGTAGCCCCGCCCTTCATTTCCCGGCAGGGCCCCGTCGCCGATGGCGAAGACAATGGTCCGGAGGTGGTCGGCGATCACGTTATAAGCCACGTCATGCTGACGGTTCTGCTTGTACGGTTTGCCGGTCATCTCCACCGTGGCGTCAATGATCGGCTTGATCAGATCGGTCTCGAAATTGGTCTCCACGTCCTGGAGGATGCTGGCCATCCGTTCCAGGCCCATCCCGGTGTCGATGTTCTTCTTCGGCAATGGCGTGTAACTGCCGTCGGGATTGTGGTTGTACTGGGAAAAGACCAGATTCCACACTTCCAGGAAGCGCTCGTTCTCCCCGCCGGGATACAATTCCGGATCGTTCGGATCATTGCCGAACGCCTCCCCGCGATCGTAAAAGATCTCCGAGTTTGGCCCGCACGGCCCCTCCCCGATGTCCCAGAAATTCCCTTCCAAACGGATGATCCGCTCCTCAGGCAGCCCGATCTTCTCGTGCCAGATCCGGAATGCCTCGTCATCCTCCGGGTGGATTGTCACCCAGAGCCGCTCCGGCTCGAAGCCGATCCATTCGGGACTGGTCAGAAATTCCCAGGCCCAGGTAATCGCCTCCTCTTTAAAATAGTCTCCGATGGAGAAATTGCCCAGCATTTCGAAAAAGGTGTGATGCCGGGCCGTCTTGCCGACGTTTTCGATGTCGTTGGTCCGGATCGACTTCTGTACGTTGGTAATCCGCGGATTTTCAGGCACGATGGTGCCGTCAAAATACTTCTTGAGCGTGGCGACGCCCGAATTGATCCACAAGAGGCTCGGATCGTCGACCGGAATCAACGAGGCGCTGGGCTCCACACGATGCCCCTTTTGCTGGAAAAACTGCAAGAACAAGCTGCGTATCTGACTGCCGGACAAACGCTTCACGATGCTCACACTCCTTCTTGAACCTTGGTCAGATGCCAGAAAAACTGGAGAGATCTCGTTCACAGACTGGGCAAAAAAAGACTCCCGTCCTGTCAGAAACAGGGGCGGGAGTCATCTCACGCGGTACCACCCTGCTTATCAGCGGCGGCTCAGGTGACAGGCGGTTGACGCCCATGCTTGAAACACCGCTGATCGCTCATGCGCCTTAACGCGGCGAACGCGTTCCCTCGTCGGGATCGCACGCTCGGGAGTGGCCTTCAGCCCCCTTCTGTGAGAACGCCTTCCAGCCGAAAATAAACTCGGGCGTTCCTCTCTGACACAGGTTTGGGACTTACTTCGCTCCATCATCGCGCTTGCGATTATTTATCCAGGGTTGTCATCTTTTCGGCATGATTATAGCTCGGTCGTGCAACAACGTCAACCGCACACCTTGTTCAATTGGCAACCGCTTGGATGAACCTTGAATGGTTGAGATCTGGCCCGACATTGATCCGCTTCAATTCCAAAAGAGAATCGCCAAGGTTGACACGTCCCGGATTCGTGGTGAAAGCCATCTGGAAGCCTAACTCACGCAAGATTTGAACCGTTTCATGATGATATTGTCCAAACGGATAGGCGAAGTAACGCGTGCCGTTCAGTGTTTCCTGACTCTTTCGAATGTCCGCTTTCACGATGTCACGAGGGCTCGTCAAAACCGCACTTTTTCCTTTCTCATCAAGAGAATGAAGTCCATGGGTATGGCTATGAAACTCAAACACCGGCTTCATCTCTTCCATTTCGGTTCGCGAGATCGTTTGCAATTTGTCGGGGTGGAAGGGCACGGGCTTGTCAGGGATACGGCTTGTGATCATAAATTCAGACGCATGGAAGCCAAATTTTTTTAAGATGGGGTAAGCATAAAGATAGATTGATTTCAAACCGTCATCGAAGGTGATGACGACCACTTTCCCCGGGAGGTTCGCACTCCGCTTTAAATATTTTTCCAGATCCGAAAGTGTAATCGCTTCATAACCACTCGCATGCAAATATTCCATTTGTTCGGCAAAGGCATCATCTGAAATCGTCGTGGAGACATTCTTGAATCGTTTGTTTTCGCTGTCTTTTAAAATATGATGATACATGAGTACGGGAATTCCTTTATCAATCTTCACGGCAGAATAGTGAATGTATCCGATCCTGCCGCCGAAATCGATTTTATACCACTTCTTGTCACGGGATAAAGCGATCACCGGATAGCGGCGGTTCGCTTCCAGCACTCCGAATGAGACCAGTTTGCCGGATGAATTATCGTACACATCCAATCTTTTTTGCGTGATGACGACGGTATTCGAGTTTTTCAGGTTCTCGCGATTTTCATTTCCCAGCTTGACATTGGCTGAAGGCCGAACGTCTTTTTTCAAAATATAGCCGAAGCCATTGCCGAACTTTATTTGATACCAATTTTCCCCAAACTCCTTCACGAACGGAAGACTTTGGCCCCTTCGCAGGTATCCGACAATGATGAGTTTTTCCGGCATTCGATCATCATAGATCGGAACGTCTTTTTGCCATGCGGTAATGTAGCGCGGCGCATCAGGCGGTTCCTCACTCGAATCAGGCGGTATCTGACGGTTTTTGAGCATTACCATCACCTTTTCTTGAATGGCCTCCGGTCCGCCAAAGAATGTAAAGTGTTTCATGTTGCTGTCCTTGACCAACTGCATCACCGGACTTGGCACACGGTCGCTTCGGACAAGGAGGATCGGCCGGCCCTGCTTAGCCGCCAACACGGAGCCCGTCAAGGCATCGGCAAAGTTTGTTCCCGTTGCAACATACACCGATGCCACGTCACCGGAATATTCATGACGGACGATCTTGGCCATCGTCTCAAAACGATCCGCTCCGCCAAGGCGAACGGGATTCTTCAATTGGTTGTAGATCTCCTTGCTGACGGCATGCTCACCCCCAACCACAATGCTCCGGTTCACATTGGGCAACAGGCTTTTTACGGCCTCCGGCATTTCGTTTCCCACCAGAAGTATCGGACATCCGTTTTTGGCGGCATACGGCGCAATCGCAAGGGCATCGGGGAAGTTGCGGCCATCGGCAATGATGGCAGTGCCGTCAATGCCGACCTTGACGGCAATCTTCACTGCCGTATCGTACCGATCCGATCCGGCAATCCGTTCTACTGCCAGGCCCATCGCCTCGAGTTCCTTTTCCACGTTTGCCGAAACGGCCATCGTACTGCCGAGGATGATCACCTTTTTCGCTTGCAAGGACTCAATTTGCCGTTTGGTACCCTCATGGAGTGTATCCGGTGGCGTCAGCAGGATGGGTGCATCCTCCTTGTAGGCCAGCGGCGCGCCAGCCAATGCGTCCGGAAACTGATCCCCTCGCGCCAGAATCACCGTGTTGGCTGTCGTCCAGCCCTTCTTGGCAACTTCCACCGCCGTCCAGTATCGGTCGGCGCCATAGATGCGGTCGTTTGAAGCAATTGCCTCTTTCATGGAAAACGGAACATCGTACATGCTGAAGGTAAAAGCCAGAATGGACATCATCAGGCCCAACAGCCATATCCTGGCTTTCATGCCTTTTTCTCCTCTCGCCTAAGGTATGTCTATGATTTCCACTGTTGATATGTTATACTTACACATAACATTTGGTTTGAAAGAATTTTTAGAAAAGGGGTCACCTCTCGTTTGGATGATTGAACAATTTAATATCATATACCAAAGAAAGATCTTTTCGCTACAGAAAATCCTTAATTTATATCCCACAAATACGATGGATGATAAAACATACCGGAACTGTGAGGTGTTCCTGATGAACGCAGAAATATGGGAAGCCATCATCCATTGCGACCCTGCGTACGACGGGAAGTTTTATTACGGTGTCCATACCACGGGAATCTTTTGCCGGCCGTCATGCAAATCAAAAAAACCCAAGAGAGAAAATGTCAGCACATTCAAGACAATAGACGAAGCGTTATCAGCAGGGTTCCGTCCGTGCAAACGGTGCCGGCCGGAAGAAATGCGGCGGCAAGCAGTTCCAACACCACGCAAGAAAGGTGAAATGATGCAAAACGCGGAAAAAGTCTACTGGAGTTCGCTCAACCACAAGGGGTGGATCCTCTATGCGGCGGTCACATCCAATGGGCTATGTTGCGTCACGCTGCCGAACGAATCCTTTGAAGATTTGACTGGATTTGTTCAAAAGCACATCCCTGACGCCATGCTGGAACGAAATGAAGCCGCTTTGGCGCCGTATCTGAGAGAACTAAAAGAATATCTCGAAGGAAAACGGCAGCAGTTCTCAGTCCCCTTGGATTTACGCGGAACCCCGTTTCAAGTGGCGGTCTGGAAGTCACTCCTGCAGATCCCCTACGGCCAATGGACAACCTACTCGGATATTGCCGCATCCATCGGCAGACCATCGGCCGTACGTGCAGTCGGAGCTGCCATCGGCGCCAACCCGATTCCGTTTGTCATTCCTTGTCACCGGGTGATTGGCAAAAACGGCAAACTCACCGGTTACAGTGGCGGCCTGGAGTTAAAATCGGCGCTGCTGAAGTTGGAGAATGTGCGGCTTCCGCAAACCGGGTAGAACACAAAACCCCCTCTCCTTGGCAAAAAGAAGAGGGGGTAACTGTTTATCTTTTGCCTCGTCACTTCAGGTTCTCCGGGTTCAGCCCCTCCAGTTCCGGCACGACAAACCGGCCGTCTTTTCGGATCAGGCGGCCGTCAAACCAGATTTCACCGCCTCCGTACTCGGGACGCTGGATGCAGACCATGTCCCAATGGATGGCCGACTGGTTGCCGTTTGAGGCCTCATCATAGCACTGGCCGGGCGTGAAGTGAAAGCTGCCGTCGATCTTTTCGTCAAACAGAATATCCTTCATCGGGTTCCGGATGTAGGGATTGAAGCCTATGGCAAACTCGCCGATGTAGCGTGCCCCCTCGTCGGTATCCAGAATCCGGTTCAGCCGGTCCGTGTCATTGGCCGTCGCCTGGACGATTTTCCCCCGCTTAAACTCCAGGCGCACCTGCTCAAACGTGAACCCCTGATAGGGAGTGGGGGTGTTGAACGTAATGTAACCCTCCACCGAATCACGAACCGGCGCGGTGAACACCTCCCCGTCCGGAATGTTGTACTTGCCGTCACAGGGAATCGCCGGAATTCCCTTGATGGAAAAGCGCAGGTCGGTTCCCGGCCCGACAATCCGCACCTCGTCCGTCTTTTCCATCAGCTCTTTCAAGGGCTCCATCGCCCGGGACATGCGCGCGTAATCCATCGTGCACACGTCAAAGTAAAACTGCTCAAACGCCTCTGTGCTCATCCCCGCCAGCTGGGCCATCGACGGATTGGGATAACGGAGCACCACCCACTTCGTCTTCTTCACCCGGATTTGGCTATGTACCACATGGCTGTACAGCGACATGTACCGCTTCAATTGCTCATCCGGCACGTCGCTGTTCTCATAAATGTTGTGGCTGCCGCGAATGCCGATGTAAGCCTGCATCTTCTCCATCTGATGGCTGTCGAACGCGGCCCAAACCTTCAGTTGTTCCTCCGAGGCTCGCATCAGCAACGCGCGCATCACCGACTGGCTGCGCAGGTTGACATAGGGCCTCCCGCCCCGCTCATAGACCTGCTTCACGACCTCGTTGATCAGGGCGGGTTCAATGTCAAAAGCCTCAATGAGCACGTTTTCCCCCGCTTGCACATCTGTAGAATAGCCAACCAGCACTTCCGCAAGACGGGTCAATCGCGGATCCAGCATCGGCAAAACCCCTTTCCGAATCGGTTTGCATCCATTGTAGCCGATACGGCCATCTCGTGCCAACGGGAGAGCCATCACCGCGATGGCGCATAATGTAGCCTGCCCAGGTTCAGAATAAGATTGCCAGGAAAACCAACCTGAGGAGGAAAAAGGATGTCCAAACGAATTGCGGTGGAACAGGGACTGTCACCGGTGCGCAACCACCTGCAACAAAACGGGTACGAGGTTGTGGACCTGAACAGCGCACAGGCCTCCCAATGCGTCTGCTGTGTCATCTCGGGCAGCGACGAAAATCTGATGGGGATGCAGGATATTGCGGTTGACGCCCCGATCATCAACGCGCATGGCATGAGTCCGGAAGAGGTGCAACAGCAAATTCAGCAACGAATCGGGAAGTAATACCAAGGCCCCGTGCCGCTCTGGCCGAGATGACTTTTCGGCCAAGCGTCAGCGGGGCTTTTTCTTGTGATGAGTGTCAATAAAGATTCACATAATCTCTCATTTTCTTATTGAAAGACAGCATGGTATACATGTAATCTATTGTTATCAATTGATTGATGTTGTTATTTTCTATCATACTAAGAGGATTGCCTTAACGAAGCCGATGTTCCGGAAGAAGGAGGCGGTTGCATGTTGCCGATCGAACGCCAAGAACGGATCAAAGCGTTGATTCGCGCCCGAAAAAACATGAAAATTTCGGAATTAAGCAAAGAATTGGGCGTCTCGGAAATGACGGTTCACCGTGATCTCAAACCCTTGATCGAATCGGGAATCGTGATCAAAACGTACGGCGGGGTTTCTCTGGCCAGTGACGAATCCGTGAAGAAAAACGAAACGGATGAATGTGTTCTTTGCAAGCGAAAAGTGAATGAACGATTGTCGTACCGGTTGATCCTGCTCGAAAACCAAATCGACACCGCATGTTGCGCACATTGCGGACTGCTCCGTTTCCGCGAATTGGGCGAGCGGGTGATCCAGGCCATTTGCTATGACTTTTTAAGGCAGACCACCATCAGCGGACGCATGGCCTGGTACGTGATGGATACGTCCCTGCATTTGGGGTGTTGTCAACCCCAGGTTTTAACCTTTGAATGCAAGGAACATGCAGAAAAATTTGTCAAGGGGTTCGGCGGAACGGTTCATGCCTTCCGCGAAGCGATGGAATTCGTTCATCAGATGATGAAAAGCGAGCACCAACATTGCCGCCATCAATCATTCCCGCACGGCAACCATTGTTAAGGCATGCGCAAAGCGTTGCAGTCATACGTCATAGTCATCATGGATCAAAAAATGAAGGGGCGAAAAACATGAGAAAACAAAGGTCAGTGGTCATGTTGGGTTTGGTGACGATGTTGGCTTGGCTGTTGATGGCTTGCGGCAACGCCCATGAACCTTCCGAGGGCGAGCACAAGTTGGGAAATCTGTCTGAACCGGTCATGGTTGAATTTGTGACGGCGGCAGATTCTTTGGAGCCGAATCAAGACGCCAAGCTTCAAGTCAAGGTCACGCAGGGCGGCAATGCCGTTTCCGACGCCGATGAAGTGATCTTTGAAATCTGGAAAGAAGGAAACAAGGAAGGGGCCGAGAAAATCCCGGCCCATCATGAAGGGAACGGGATTTATTCCATTGCCTACCGCTTTCCGGAAAGAGGCAATTATGAGGTGATCGCCCACGTTACCGCAAGGGGAATGCATACGATGCCCCAACAAACCTTTCACGTAGGCGGTGTGACAAAAGAAAACGGGCAGCAAGCAGATGAACACCAGGCAGATGATCAAAAGCAAATGGAACAAGGTCATCACCAACACGGCAGCGGGGATCTCTCGATCGATTTCAAGAAACCGGACGGCATCCGGGCCAATCAAGAGGTGAAGCTGACCGCCCGGCTGCAAAAAGCGAAGCAACCTCTCACGGGGGCCGAAGTGACGTTTGAATATTGGAGAAATGGCGAGAAAAAACATACGTACCTTGAGACAACAGAAGTGGAACCGGGAACCTATCAAGCGAAAGTCGCTTTTGAAAAACCGGGAAGTTTCCAAGTCAAGATACACGTGAAAAAAGGCGAACTTCATGAGCATCAGGAAAGCACCATACACGTTCATTGACGCGCCAAGCGGCTTTTCGTCTTGCGTTATCTGACGGCTCTGGGCTTCACCCAGGCATACAGACGTTCGCCGCCTGCCTCTTCCAAATCCACAACCCGGAAGGCGGCGCCGGATGCTACGCTCACGCCGAATGTCACGAGCCGTTTCCGGCGCTGGAAAGGCGACTGGCGCAAGCTGGCCAGCTGTACCCGCCGGCGCGTCACCAGGGCCGTCTTCCGGGCAACCAATCTGCTCCGCAAGACGCACATCTCACCGTCAATCAGCGCCCATCCCGCATCCCGATGGCAAAGCCATCCCCAAAACAACGCAAGGGGAACGAGAACCAGCGCCAACAACCCCCACGGAAACAAAACAAGCGGCAACAGCACGACGGGAACGATCACCCAGCCCAACTTCCGCAGCATGTACCGGCGCCTCGCCCGCAGCGGCAAAGGATGCACCTGTGCCTTGGCCCAGCCATCGGCGAACTCCGGAATCACTGCAGCCAGAAAACCTGCCAGCTCATTCCGGTGCAACAAGGGAAACAAAAGCGTCTCCGTTCCATCATCGCCACCATATCCTGCCGTCTCCACACCGATCGTGTAATACCCGAACGGCTGCCGCAGCCATCCCTCAACCAACGTCACTGCCTGCACACGGGTTAACGGAATCGTCAACCGTTTGCGTTCCAACCATCCTTTTTCAATGAAAATGTGACCTTCGGTCCGGATGACAGTAAAATTCCCGTACACAAACATGGTGGCGATCGCAGTCAACATCCAGGAGAGCAATATGATCGAAGGAATCAGGATGATCACCCATTCCAAAACCGAGCGCTGCCCAATCAGAACGTCCAGATACTGAAAAATAAACTCAAACGACTCCCCAAACAAGGAAACCGCACCGGCAATAACGGAAGCCACGATCCCGATTCTTCCGGATGTGGCACTGAAGATGGCCAATTCCTTCAGCGAAATCCGGCGCGCATACCTTACCTCTTCTCCCTCCACCGGCCCAGGCTTGGCCGCACCTTCCAGAGAAGACGGAACGGAAACATCCCTGATAGGCCCGTCCCCCCCATCGCCATCATTGACGACGGGCGCCATCGCCGGCGCTTGGCGCCGTCGCAACAGCAACTCGCGTATCCGTTCCGCCTCTTCCCGCCGCACCGCGTGAAGCCGTGCCTCTGCCTCCGCTCCCAGCCCTCCAGCCGTATCCACCCGCAGGCGGACGACGCGAAACAATCGGTGCAGAATTCCCTCTTCCATATCGATGGTCTGAATCCGTTCGATCGGGATATATCTCTTTTTGCGAAAGATCACGCCATGTTCAATGCGCAATTCCCCATCCTCGATCCGGTAGGTATACCTCCACCAGGAGAGAATCCCCCATAGCACGGAAATTCCCACGCTCACCAACACGCCAAGGGCAACCCAGGCCAACCGGCCGCTGAATCCGTGCTTGGAGATTTCATTCACCACCCAGACACCGGCCGGCAACGCCACCGATGACAGGATAGACCGCAGCCACTGGATGGTAAACATGAGAAGGGCCACCGGATGCAAACGATATACTTCAGATGTCATCCGCCACACCTGCCAGCTCGGCAATCCGGTTGCGAAGTTCATCCGCCGCATCCAGACCCAGCGCCGGTATCTCATGTGCGCCCGCAGCCGTCGAAATGTCCACACTGGCCAACCCAAAGGCGCGCAAGAGCGGGCCTTGGCGCGTATCCACATGCTGCACCCGGGCCATCGGGATCAGTGTTCGCTTGATGATCCAAATCCCATGCTGAATCTCAATCTCCTTCTCCCGCACCTCATACCGCCAGCGGCGCCAGCGGATGGATGGCAATGCGAAAATGAACAAGACGCCCAGCACAATCAGCAAAAACAAAACCGACAAATAGAGATAAAGGGGCACTTGATAAAATAAGACATGCTCCGCCACAAATGCCGCCGCAGCCAACAGGACGGCCAGAGCGGCCACCGCAATGGCCCCGGACAAGCGCCATACCGTCAGTGCCTTGGGATGTATCCGTTCTCTCGGGTCACGAACCAAACATTCCTCTCCCCTTCTGTCGCCATTTCTCCATTCATCATTTCTTCACTATTTCTTCATTACATCTTATCACAATTCGCCGCCATCGCATCTTACGGGCGTGACCGTTCTGCTAAAAGTATGGTATACTTAAAGTGGGTTAACATAATCTGTTCAGGAAGGGGTGAATGGTATCGTAATGGCACAACCAAGGTACATTACGAGCATCGACAAGATCACGCAACTTCCGGAAGCAGAACGCGAAAAACTCAAGCCTATTACAGAAAAGTTTGTCTTTCGTGTCAATGAATACTACCTCAATCTCATCAACTGGGACGATCCAAACGATCCCATTCGCAAATTGGTCATTCCCAATGAGGCCGAGCTGGATGACTACGGGCGGTGGGACGCATCGGATGAAGATACCAACTATGTGGTTCCGGGATGCCAACACAAGTATCAAACCACGGCGCTTCTCATCGTCTCTGAAGTATGCGGCGCCTATTGCCGGTACTGTTTCCGCAAGCGCCTCTTTCGTCAGGATGTCAAGGAAGCGATGTCAGATGTCGAACCCGGCCTGAAATATATCAGTGAACACCCTGAAATCAACAACGTCCTCCTCACCGGCGGCGATCCCCTGATCCTGGCCACCGCAAAAATCCGCATGATTCTGGAAAGACTCCGCGCCATCGATCACGTCCAAATCATCCGCATCGGTTCCAAACTGCCTGTCTTCAATCCCATGCGGATCTACGAAGACGAAGAACTGCTTCAGGCCATCCGCGAACACTCCACACCGGAAAAACGCATCTATATCATGGCACATGTCAACCATCCGCGGGAAATCACGCCGGAAGCGCGGAAAGCTTTTCAGGCGCTGCACGACGCAGGCGCCATCGTCGTCAACCAGACCCCGGTGCTGAAGGGAATCAATGACGATCCCGACGTCTTGGCAAGGCTGCTCGACGAGCTTTCCTGGGCCGGAGTCACGCCTTATTATTTCTTTGTCAACCGCCCGGTGCGCGGCAATCGCGATTTTGTCCTCACTCTGGAAGAGGTTTACCGGATCGTGGAAGAGGCCAAGGCGAAAACATCCGGCCTCGGCAAACGGGTCCGTCTCGTGATGAGCCACACATCGGGCAAAATCGAAATTCTGGCCATCGAAAACGGCAAAGCCTATCTCAAATACCACCAGTCCCGGGACGGCGAATACGGAAAATTTATGGTCCTGGATTGTCCGAAAGACGCCGCCTGGTTTGACGATCTGCCCGGCAATGAGAAGTACTGGAAGAAGCCGGAGAAAAAACGCGGCGATATCGTTTCCGTCAACCAGTTGAGCGACATCCCCCAAAAGCGTACGGCAAGCAAGGACAAGGTAACCGTTTAAACAAAAACAGGCGGGCATGCTCCCATGCGGGACCCGCCTGTTTGTGTGTTACAACAGAATGGTCATTCCGGGCTGCGCCAGTTCTGTCAGCCCCCCATATGGCCTTTGCGCCTGCCTGCGCAGTTTTTCCAAATCGCCGGCGTGGGAAAAGTGTATCAACAAAAGCCGTCCGGCCTCCGCATTTGCCGCCAGCTCTCCCGCCTGGCCGGCGGTCAGGTGTCCTGGCGCCTGCCCCTTTTGCTCATCAAACAGCGTCGCTTCGCTGATCAGCAAATCCGCTCCTTGCGAAAAATCCACCACCGCCTGGCTCCATCCCGTATCTCCGGTATACACCAGCGTTTTGCCGGACGGGGTCTGAAATTTCAGCGCCAGACAATAGGCCTCATGCATGGTCGCGCATGCGCTGACCCGCCAAGGGCCAATCGGCTTGGTCTCCCCGTCCGACAGGGCCATCCCCACGGTAAAGGGAGCCTTTCCATACGTCAGGCGTGCAAACTGCTTTTTGTCCTCCGCATGTCCGTAGATGGGCAGCGGCTTGTGGCGATGACCCATCAGCGTTTGGATCATCATCCCATACTGGAGGCACCCCAGATCCGCCGCATGGTCGTGATGATAGTGCGTGAGCACCACGGCATCCAGTTCAGACAAAGCCGCATATTGCTGCACCTGGGACAAGACGCCGCTTCCGCATTCGACAAGCAGGCAAAATCCATCCTCTTCCAGCAAAAAAGAAGTGGTGGCTGCCCCCGCCTCCGGATAAGCCCCCCAGATGCCGACGATCGTCACCTTCATTTTTCACGTCCCCATCTTCAGATCTTGCGCATGTTTCGGCAAATGCATCAAGAGATTGTCAATCAGCCTCATCCCGCCGTCATCGGCCAGGCTCAAGACAGATTCGGGATGAAACTGCACGGCATACACCGGAAGTTGACGATGGCGAAAAGCCATGGGAATGCCGTCCGCGGTCTCCGCCAGCAAGATCAGGGACGGCGGCAGATTCCGCACATAAAGCGAGTGGTAGCGCCCGACCGTCATGGATTCACCCATGCCGGCAAAAAGCGTGTCGTTTTTCAAAATGCGAATCACGGATTTTTCGCCATGGGCCGGCTTCGGCAGCACATCCAGCCGGGCTCCAAAGTACTCCGCCAGGCCTTGGAAACCCAGGCATATGCCGAAAATCGGCAGATGACGCGAAAGGCACAAGGCGATGGTTTCATCCATCTGAAAACGTTCCGGCTTTCCCGGCCCCGGCGACAACACGATCAAATCATACGAAGGATCCTCGGCAATCATCCGCCGCGCCGCCTCCGAACGCACCGTCAAGACATCGGCGCCCGTCTGCTTGAAATAATTGGCCAACGTGTGGACAAACGAATCTTCATGATCCACCAGCAGCACCCGTTTTCCCTCGCCGGAGCGCGTGCGGTACGTCTGTCCTTTTTCTTCTTCCCCGGGAGCCTCCAGCGCCCGCATGAGAGCGGCCACCTTGACAAGCGTCTCTTCCTCTTCGGCTTCGGGATCGGAGGCATGCAACAGCGTCGCGCCCACCCGCATTTCCGCGATGCCGTTGGCCAGCTTGACGGTCCGCAACGTCAGTCCGGTGTTCATGTTGCCATTAAAATTCAGCCATCCAATCGCGCCGCCGTACCATCCCCGCGGTGTCTCCTCATGCGCTTCCAGCCAGCGCATCGCCTCAAGCTTCGGCGCCCCCGTGACGGTCACCGCCCACATGTGGGTCATAAAGGCATCCAGGGCATCAAATCCGGGGGCCAATTCCCCGACAATGTGGTCCACCGTGTGAAACAACCGCGAATACCGCTCGATTTCGCGCCTTCCGATCACTTGCACCGACCCGGGCACGCAGATGCGGGATTTGTCGTTGCGGTCGACGTCGGTGCACATCGTCAGTTCCGCCTCGTCTTTGGCCGAGTTCAGAAGCTGCTTGATGTTCTCGGCGTCTTCCAACGCGTTGTTTCCCCTCTTGATGGTGCCGGATATCGGGCAGGTTTCAAGTTGACGGCCCACCACCCGCACATACATTTCCGGTGAAGCCCCTACCAGATGCTGATTCCCGAGGTAAATGAAAAATCCGTACGGGCTCGGATTCATCCGGTTCAGATTCTTGAAGACCTCAGACGGTTTCAGATCACAAGGGCGACAGATGACCTGGGAAGGAACCACTTCGAACAGGTCGCCTTGATAAAACGACGGCATCGCCTGACGCACCAAGCTTGCGTAATATCCTTTCCGGTAGGCCGGAATGTTTTGCCCGTCCGGCCGCTTTGGCGCATGCGGCTTGGATGTTCCTTCACGCGGCAAGCCCTCGGTGGACTTCTCGCCGATTACGAAATCATACGCGATCCGGAAAGCCTGGTTGGTTTTCCGGTCGACAACAAAAATCTCATCGGGCAAGAAAAGATGCATGTCCACATGATCCTCAGGCCTCGGTTTCAACGGTTCAAGGGATTCGAATTGAAAGATGAGGTCATAGCCGAAAGCGCCATATAATCCCAAAAACGTGTCTTCCTCGGAGTAAAACGCTTTTTGGATGGCGCGGATTACACTGAAAACGGACGGCTGCTTCGTCCGTTCTTCCTCAATGATCACCGCCGGCTTTGGACGGATGATGACCGTCAATTGTTCCTGCTCGTTCCGGACCTCCGCCACGGCCGGTTCGTGATCCAAACATCTTTGGAGAACAGGCAGCAAGATGGCTCCCCGGCGATTGAGCGCCCGAATGGCCACCGTTCTCTCGCGGGATACGACCTCCAGCGGCGGATTGACGAACCCGACGTCCCAGCGCGTATAACGTCCGGTATATTCCATGCCGCTGGAAAACAAGGCGCCTTTGTCATGATCCAGGCGTTCCACCAACTGCTCAATTGCCACGGGGCTCGCATCTTTGTGCAACCGCCTGTGGACGGTGACACCGGAAGGGGTGTGGTAAACCTTATCCTCCTGCTCGGATGCAAGCATGAAAAAATCGTACATGGCGTTCCTCCTCGTATACGTTTTGGTATACAGAGGGGAGCTTCGGATAAGTGAGAAGAAAAGAGGAATGGATGGCTGACCATGCGTCAAAACCTTTGCTCTTCTCCGCTCACCTCTGCTCCGCTCTGCTCAACTCGACTCGGCTGTCCAACGATGATCAACGTGAGATGAATATAGCAAAAATATAACCAATCCATGTCAAAATGCCAAATGGAAGGATCAAAGTTTGTTGATTCTGGAATCAATGTTCAAAAAAAGGGCACATGATTTTTCACATCTGTATCAATACAAGTGTTGATTTTTTACTGTTGTTATATTACAATGAAACCAACAAAAGTACCCGGAGGGATTCGAGATGACGGGAATCACCATCCAGCAGCCAATCGGCGACGAACAGACGCTTAGCACTTGCGTGGTTTGCGGAACGGCAGCGCCGCAGCAACGTGAAGGTGTCATGTACGAGTGTGAACACTGCATGAATGACCATACAGATTAAACGCAATAAACCATATCCCTACGCCCTATGCCCTGCAGGAAAAGGGCTTTTTTTGTGCATAGCATTTATGACAATGCATTCATTTTTGACAAAGCATTTATGATCCTTCGCGCAGCAAGCCATCCACCCGCTCCAAAACATCTCCCGCTTTTTCGTGGCAGACCACTCCGGCCAGGTCATCCAATCCAGTCGGCTCCTGATTGATAATCGCCAGCCTGGCTCCACGCCGCGCCGCCTGCTCAGGCAGCCCTGCCGCCGGATAAACCTGCAGGGAAGATCCGATCACCAGAAACAGATCGGCCTTCTCCGTCGCGTGTTGCGCCCTCATCCATTCGCTCATCGGAAGCGGCTCGCCGAAAAGCACCACATTGGGCCGCAGCATCCCGCCGCAATCAGAACAGTAACGCTTGTGAAACTCGGAACGATCGTACATTTTTCCACAAGCCTGGCAACGGACCTGCGCATTGCTGCCGTGCAGCTCAGCCACCTGCCGGGAACCGGCTTTTTGGTGCAGGCCATCCACATTTTGCGTGATCACCATCTTTACCCGACCCTCATGCTCCCACTTGGCCAGGATGTGGTGCACGCGGTTCGGCTGGACATCCTTGAAGCTCTCAAACCGCTCCTTGTAAAATTCAAAAAATTCGTCTGGGTTGTTCATTAATGTCTCCACCGAAGCGATTCGCTCCGGCACCTTCTTCCACAACCCCCGCTGCGAGCGAAAATCGGGCAGTCCGGACTCCGTGCTGGCGCCCGCGCCTGTAAAAACCACCATGTACTGCGCCTCTTTTATCCACTTTGCCAGTTGACTGATCGGTTCTTGATTCAGGGACACCTTGCATCACCTCGCAATATGTCACACCTTCCCAGAGTGTTCACTTGCTGTAAAGAAATGATTTTCTGTCATTATACCATATCTCCATATCTCCAGGTCGTGATGACTCGGCGCCGGAGAAGCCGCAGAGCGTTCAGATGCCAATTCCGCTTGACAAATCAACCCTTTCCCTTTAAGTTACTATAATAAATAAACTATATTTAAGAAAGTCAAGCACACGCACACGGTTCTAAAACAAAAGAGCAACAAATATGGATGTTTACTGAAGAGATCAAGAAAGGAGGGTGGGAAAATGGAATGGTTGTGGCTTGTGGGCCGGGCCGTATTTGGCATCTATTTCCTGTATTCGGGACTCATGCATTTCATCCAGTTCCAAAACATGAAACAGTATGCTTCCTACAAGGGAATTCCTGCTTCAGGGGCTGCCGTGGCGATCACCGGTTTGATGTTGCTGGCCGGAGGGCTCAGCATCCTCACAGGATTCTGGACGCAGATCGGCCTTCTATTGTTAGCCATTTTTCTGGTCGTTGCCGCCTTTTCCATTCATAATTTCTGGACGGTTGACGACCAGACGGCAAAAATGGGAGAAATGACACAGTTCACGAAAAATGTGGCCTTGGCTGCAGCAGCCTTGATGATGCTGGCCATTTCGGATTGGTCCTGGACCGTCTAAGCCGTGCAATTCCGTATCATGCAGCGGCGACCGGGAAACATGTGTCAGAGGGGATGTCCCCTTCCCGGCCCGCCGCTTTTTTGTTGTCTGTTGGCTCATTCATCGCCATGTGCGTCATTTATTTACGACGCTGGACTTTAAAGATTACAAAATCAATCCGGATGAGCTATGATTAAACCGAACGGTCGGTTTAATAGGAGGCTAGACATGAAACATTTGCTTGCCAATCGTGTGTTTGTGTTGGTGATGGTCTCGGATATGCTGCAAAACGCCGGCATATGGATTCGGAACATGGCAGTCCTCGATGAAAATATTGAAACAACATGTTCCCGAAAAAGACGTTCCCTCTTCCTGAATCCCAGGTGGAATCAAGGAAAGAAAGCGGGTACTGTGGATGAAAACTTTGTCGGCCGCCTGAACGGCTTCATGATGCCCGTGTTCACAGGGTTTCTGCTGATTGGAACGGGTGCATCCGGGATTTACATGACGGCAACCTCTTTGATCACGGTATACGTGACATCCGGCATCATTCTCATCGCAGCTTCGCTGATCAGCCTGCGTTTGACTCCGGTTGCGAAGGTAAAACCGCAAGCTTTTCACAACATGTCAGAGTGAACATCAACCCGCTTGACAACTGAAGCTTTTATCCATATGCTACAACCAAGGGCATAAATTTTCTATATATTGTTTAAATAAAAATTTCCAGGAGGAGAGCTTTCATGTTGGATGTCAGTCAGTTGCCCTATCAGCACATCGTGGCGGAACTGAACACCCCGATCGCTTTTGTGAAAATGAACCGGCCGGAAAAACGGAACGCGCTGTCGCTGGCCCATATGGAAGAACTGATTGATTGTTTCAAGAAAATTGGCAAGAAACCTGATATTTCGGTGGTCATCTTAAGCGGCGAAGGCCCCGCTTTCAGCGCAGGACACGATTTGAAGGAAATGGTCGGCCAAGACATCGCATTCTACCGCAACCTTTTTGACGTTTGCACCGAGCTGATGGAAACGATCCAGTCCATCCCGCAGCCTGTCATTGCCCAAGTAGCGGGCATCGCGACCGCTGCCGGCTGCCAGCTCGTCGCCACCTGCGATCTGGCCGTTGCTTCCGAAGACGCCAAGTTCGCCACGCCAGGGGTGAAAATCGGGCTGTTTTGCTCGACGCCCATGGTTGCTTTAAGCCGGGCAGTCGGCCGCAAAAAGGCGATGGAAATGTTGCTGACCGGCGAACCCATCTCCGCTGACCTGGCCCTTGAAATCGGCCTCATCAACAAGGTGGTGCCGAAGGAGAAACTCGCAGAGGAGACCTTGGCGCTTGCCGAAAAAATCGCCGCTGCCAGTCCGTTCACCATCGGCATCGGCAAGCAGGCATTTTATCGCCAGTTGGAAATGCCGCAGGAGATGGCCTATGGATACACAAAAGAAGTCATGTCCTTAAACGCCACCGCCATGGACGCGCAGGAAGGCATCTGCGCTTTTCTGGAAAAACGCACCCCGTCGTGGAGCGGGCGCTAAAAAATTCTTGCCGTCCCATCTTGCTGTCCCATCTTACCGTTACATCTTCCCATCACACGGATTCCGCTTGCAAGGAATCCCTTTTTTCTTTAATATATAACTAACTGATTAGTTAGTTTTATGCGCATCTGAAACGGTAAGGAGGAAAACCATGAAACGACCGCTGACCCCCAAAGGGGAAGAAAGCCGCAAGAAAATCTTGCAAGCGGCTGAGATGCTTTTCGCCACAAAAGGGTTCCAGGCTACCACGGTAAGCGAAATTGTCGCCGCGGCGGGCCTGACGCAGGCGGCCTTCTACCTTTATTTTGACAGCAAACAACAATTGTTTGAGGAGCTGACGGGCCGATTTCAGCAGCAACTGCTGGCGTTAAGCGACGCCGGAAAAAAGGTGACACAAACGCCGGCGCACCAGATTGCATCCCAGATCACAGACAATCTGGTTCAGCTGTTCAACTTGTTCGCCGAAAATCCGTATTTGACCAAAATTGCGCTGGAACAATCGCCGGACAGCGACGAGTTGAGAAACCGGATTGTGATGATGATCCGGAACAATATGAACGCCAACCAGCAGGCCGGCATCGTGCGCCCCGAAATTGACACCCATATCGCCGCCGAATCGATTGTCGCCATGATGGTCCGGCTGGTGGAGCGGTTCCTGTTGAGCGGCGAGGAGACGGCAGTTGAACTGGCGAAAAAATCGGCGCGGTTGATCATGTATGGTTTGTTGACGGAAGATTACCGGAAAGGAGAAAGATCATGCTCGAGTTCCTGAGAACGCACATGGATCTGCTCACCGTCCTGTGGCTGTTCCCGATCGTCTTCATGTTTCACGATTTTGAAGAAATCCTGACGGTGAAAAAATGGACACGGTCAAACCGGCAAAAAGTGGCTTCGCTTATTCCGAAATGGTTCCCCCAGTGGCTGGAAAGCAGCTTTCAAATGACGACCCTGCAATTTTCACGGGATGTCTTGTGGGTTTTTTCGTTCATCACATTGTCTGTGGTCCTGGCGGCGCAATTTTCCTTTTATCCTTTGTTCCTCATTTTTTTGGCCATTTTCTTCTTGCACGTGTTTACGCACTTGGGAATGTCCCTTTATTTGCGCTCGTACACGCCGGGCATAGACATTGCAATTTTCCTCGACAAAATCAGAAGGACTAAAATCGGGTCGCCCAGAAAAGACGGGCAACCCGATTTTCTTCATGCGCCTGTTTCCACGCGCCGGCATGAACTTGTTATTGTCAATATCCCAAAAATGCTTTGAGCATCCACACATGCTTTTCCAGACTGGTGTGGATGGCCAGCAGCAGATCGCCGGTGGTTTGGTCTTTGACACTTTCAGCGAGTTCCATGCCCATTTTCAATTCCGCGATAATCTGGGTAAAATCATTGACCACCGTTTGCACCATTTCCCTGGCCGTCTCGCCCCCTTTGGCTTCCTTGACGGAGGCGATCTCCAGGCATCCCGTCATCGTTGCTACTGGTTTCCCGCCCAGCGCCAGCAGCCGTTCCGCCAATGCATCAATATGCAGCGCCGCTTCATTGTACAATTCCTCGAATTTGGCATGGAGCGTGAAAAACTGTTCGCCCGTCACATACCAATGGTAGTTGTGCAATTTGACGAACATCACCGTCCAGTTGGCGATTTGCTTGTTCAATACATCTGTCAGGTTCATTCAGGAAACTCCTTCCATCCTTTAGTTATGTACATATTGTAGGAAAGCTCAAGGTATTGTCAAGGGACAAAGGTACTCTGGTTCTTCCCTGTGATAGTGTTTCGCAAAATCATCACTTTTGATGCATCATATGGATATAAAATTCGTGTAACAAATGGCCGGCAAACCGGCACTAACGAGTAGATCCGAAGAAAGCGGCAGCTGGTTTTCGAGACGGGCGCGACAAGGAGGTGTGTGCATGTATGAAGAAATCGAACAGCTATATTTGCGCTATTATCGGGAGTTATATTGGTTTCTCGTCAAGCGCTGCCCGAACCCGGACCTGGTGGATGATCTGATCCAAAACACCTTCCTTGAAGCGCTGAAAAGCATCGATGGTTTCAAAGGGAACGCGGCGATCAAAACTTGGCTCTTCGGGATTGCCAAGCATCAGTTGTACAGGCATTTCCGCAAAAACAACATCCACATGGATATCGAACATGTGCCGGAGGCAGAATTGGCATCCCGCACCGATTTGAGCGACAAGCTTTTGGCGAAAAACATCCTGGCAGCAATCGAAGGCCTGGACCCGCCGCATGATCAGATTATGAAGTTGAGGCTTGTTCACGGATTGTCATTCAAAGAAATCGGGCTTCGCCTCAACCGCACGGAAAACTATTGCCGTGTCAATTTCTTTCGCGTGAAAGAAAAGCTCAGAAAGGAGTACGAAGATGAAACCATGTGACATCGTGAAGGATTTGCTGCCTTTATATGTGGAAGGCCTCACTCGTCCAGGCAGCGCGGCAATGGTTGAAGCGCATCTGGCCGAATGCGACGCCTGCAAAGGCGATTATGAGATGATCAAGCAGGATTATGAACAACATGAGCAAAAAAAGCCGGATCAAAAACAGCTGGATGAATTGGTGCTGAAACTGGCCAGGTATCAGAAAAACATCAAGCTTGCCGGTGTCCTGGTGGCCATGTTGCTGTCCTGTATTATCGCCGGGGCGGACGTTCAATTTTTGTCGACCATTCCTTTTTTATTCCTCACTCCGTTTGCATGCCGGTTGTATTACAACAAGTCCCTGCCCATTCTATTCTCGTCGATCCCCTTCGGGATCATCGGCGGCATGTTAAGCGAATACGATTCCAGTTATATTCCGTTTTTTACCGTCATTGCCCTGCTGGCTTCCGGCGTCGGTGTGGGGGCCGGTGCGCTGGTGAAGCGGGGGTTAAAACAGCATAAAGCCGGTTTGAAAGCTCTTGCCATTTTGCCTGCAGTCGTCATCTTGGCTATCGGATGCACCGCATACTTTTCCTTTTACGGAAACCCTGTGGGTTATATCGAAACCTTAGTGAAAACGAACCAATACGTAAACCAAACCTATGAAAAAGGAACGCTCACTTTCAAGGGGGTATCCTACAATTTCAAAGACAGCCGGCACTACGGCAATTTCGAGTATGTGTTGAACGGAACGAGACAGGTCGCACCGATTGGCATGAATCATGAGGGCCAGGTGATTGATCATTATAAATACATGCTTGAGATGCAATTTTGCGAAGAACGAAGCGCTGATCTGAAAACGGAGATTGCAGCGGCCATCAACCATATACCGGTAACCATCTTTGCCAAACCGGAAGCCGAGCTGAACATTACCAGAGATGAATTGAACGATACCTATTACTATCTTTCCTACGACTTGGAACGACGGAACAAGGCAACGGAAACCAGAAAAAGGGAAAGCGGCAAACTGAGTTACGAAATCTCCTTTGGCCCCTTCAGCAATGAATACGTGCGGTTATCGAAGGAAGAGTTCCTGGACAAATCCGTGGCCATACTCCATGCTTTGAAAGAGCGCCATATCCCTTATAAAAACATTTTCATCTTGGCGGAAGATTTAAACGGACATCTTCAAAGCGTGAGCTTTCAACATCAGGCAACCGAACAAGAATTGATCCAGAGTTACACACTGACCGATAAGTCCGATGCAAAATTCAAAAAATAACCCCATATGAAAGCCTCGACCAGACAAGAGACCTCCTTTGTGCAAAAGGGCAAGAGGTCTCTTTTTCCGCTTTTCACGCTTTTTTCTTGGTTTGCTGCGTGACGAATGCGCTTTGCATGCATCGGTCAACAAACGCCTTGCTCTTTAACTTGTCTTGCACCTCTTTTTGCCATTTTTCTTTGGTCAATAGTTCCGATAAATCTTGGCCAAATATGGACTCAATAGCGGAACGCGTGACTTGATACCGTATGAGATCGCCGGATGGGTCCGCAAAATTGAAATGGAGTTCCTGCAAATTTTCTATCAATGAAAAAGCCGCCACAGCGTTGTATATTAAACCCGAATTTCGAAAGTCCTTAACGAAAGTCAATCTATGACGGGATTAATTCTTAACAACTGTAAGAAACAGGGAAATTTCCAGCTGAAGTCCATATTGATTCGAAAAAAAGGTATACT
>Ga0066871_100392_pt1 | contig 29205 bp, 25 predicted proteins | sample CeladaPassage60B_FD_62209 | JGI IMG/M metagenome (GOLD analysis project Ga0066871, IMG submission 62209) | Cellulose-adapted microbial communities from the Joint BioEnergy Institute, USA - Passage3 60B | ecosystem: Engineered > Bioreactor > Continuous culture > Unclassified | place: USA...
TCTGAAGGATGCCTTTCTTACCAAGGAACGTCTCGTCGTAGCGGGCGGAGGAGCTTCAGGCATTGAAATCGCTTTGAGTCTTCAGGCCCGTCGCAAAAGGCTGGGCTTTAAACAACCGGTGACATTAATCAGCAAAGGCCCATTATTGGAACATGCAAGCAGACAGGCGTCCCGGCACATGACGGAGATTGTCCGTAAGAAAGGAATTCACCTGATTCAACATGATCCCGTCGTTTCAGTCGGCACAGATCATCTGGAATTGCAGTCGGGCAAAAACGTGCCGTACGATCAACTCATATGGCTTACTGGACCGGCAGCACCGCCATTATTCCGGAACAGCGGCTTCCCGACGGACAACCAGGGCTATCTGTTGACAAACCGTTGCCTTCAGTGTGTGACCTATGAGAATGTGTTCGGGGCGGGCGATTGCATCACCATCAAGCCATATCCTTCGCTGCACAAAGCCGGCGTTTATACCGTTCGGGAAGCTCCCGTGCTTTGGTCCAACTTGGGACGGTATTTATCGGGAGCGGCATTAAAGCCGTACATACCGCAATCGGATTATTTGTCCATTTTGTCTACCGGTGACGGCGAGGCATTGTTGCTTTACCGAGGTTTCGCTTTTCACGGCAGCTGGTGCTGGAAACTGAAACATGCCATCGACACTTCGTTTATGAAAAAATACAAGCGGTGATCATGTCGACGCTGAGCATGATGAGAAATTTAGCTGAGCATGCTGAGAAATTTATAAGTTAACATAATATACATTATCGGACGTAATAAATCCGCGCTCGAACGGGTGTTTGAGGCATGGGATTATGGTATAATGGGGTCGAACATTTGGTCTTTCATCGAGCCAGAAAGGTGGGACGATGGTTTCATGGAAAAACCTCTTTCCAAACGGCAACAAGCGATTTTGGATTTTATCGTCAAGGAAGTGCGTGAAAAAGGCTACCCTCCTTCCGTTCGGGAAATCGGCGATGCTGTCGGCCTTGCATCCAGTTCGACCGTTCACGGCCATTTGGCGAAATTGGAAAAAAAAGGATTTATCCGTCGCGATCCGTCCAAACCCCGAGCCATTGAAATCTTGGATCGCCATATGATGAACGAAGCTCACCAGGAAACGGTGCAGGTTCCGGTCGTCGGCAAGGTGACGGCAGGATTGCCTATTACAGCTATCCAAAACATTGAAACCTACTTCCCTGTTCCCAAATTCCTTGTGCCCAACGAGTCAACCGTATTTATGCTGCTCGTACAAGGAGACAGCATGATCAATGCCGGAATCCGGGATCAGGATTATGTGATTGTCAGACAACAACATACTGCCAATAACGGCGAAATCGTCGTGGCCATGACAGACGAAGATGAAGCCACCGTAAAACGTTTTTACAAGGAACGCGACCACATTCGCCTGCAGCCGGAAAACCCAACGATGGAACCCATTCTGCTTAAGGATGTCACCATTTTGGGCAAGGTGATCGGGCTTTTCAGACATTACAAAGAATAGCCTGTTTGATGGCCGGATTGGCCAGCGCCTGATCGAGAAATGACAACATGGCATACTTGACATGTGCGTAGGTCAGGCCGCCTTGCATATACCCGACGTACGGAGCGCGCATCGGCGCATCTGCCGAAAGTTCAATGCTCGCTCCCTGGACAAACGTGCCTGCAGCCATAATCACTTGATCATCATATCCGGGCATCGGGCTGGGTACGGGACGGACAAAGGAATCAATGGGAGAAGCCGCCTGAATCGCCTGGCAGAACCGAATCAGATCCTCCCCGCGGGAAAACCGGATGGCCTGGATAATGTCAGAACGCGGTTCATTCCAGCGCGGCGATGTTTCATAACCACAGATTTCAAGCAGAGCGGCCGTAAAAACGGCACCTTTCAGCGCCTCACCGACAATATGGGGCGCCAGGAAAAATCCTTGCAAAATGAACCGGTTTGTCCCCAATGTAGCGCCCAGTTCTTTGCCGAGCCCGGGAGCGGTCAAGCGGGCGGCCGCCATAGAAACCAATTCGCTGCGGCCAGCGATGTATCCACCGGCAGGTGCCAGGCCGCCGCCGGGGTTTTTGATCAACGACCCTGCCATCAGATCGATGCCGACTGACGTCGGCTCTTCCGCTTCTGTAAATTCTCCGTAGCAATTATCGACAAACGTGATGACTTCGGACCGAATGGACTTGACGAACCGATTCAGCTGGGCGATCTCTCGGACCGAAAATGTCGGACGCCAATCATAACCGCGCGAACGCTGGATCGCGACGAGTTTCGTAGCTGGAGTGAACGCCTGTTCAATCGCTGCATAATCCGGCTGGCCGTCGGGCAACAGCGGAACGACGCGACAACGGATCCCATATTCCCGCAAATTGCCCGTAAAGTTCCCTCTCAACCCCAGCGCCTCCTGCAAGGAGTCATACGGCTGTCCCGTTACATACAGCAGTTCGTCCCCGGGGCGCAAAACGCCAAACAGCGCCGTCACGATCGCGTGCGTGCCGGAAACAAAATGAGGACGCACTAATGCGTCCTCGGCGCCGAACACCTCTGCGTATACCTGATCAATCACTTGCCGCCCTTGGTCGCCATATCCATACCCTGTCGAACCAGCAAAGTGCGAATCATTCACCTGGGAATTCTGAAAAGCGCGCAGCACTTTGGCTTGGTTTTCCTCTACAAGCTGTTCTATTTCACGAAATCGTTCCGCCAACTGCTGTTCCAATTTTTCGGAAACCCGTTCCAAAATTTCGGAATTAACAAAACGTTTATACATCGGCGCCATGCTTCTCCTTTTCTTTTTTTATTTTATTCTTCTCTTCAACTTTATATGTTTATATCTTTATATCCAACTCATAGCAGCGCGGTGCCCTCTTCTTCAAACTGTAAATCTTCCGGCAAAATCATCATGAGCTTCTCTTTCGTCCAGACCGACTGGCGCATGAGACGGATGGCCTGATTGCGGATGGATTTTTCCACCAGATTGCGGACATAGCGGGCATTGCTCGGCAATTCGTGGTGCCAACTTGCGGCCTCCTCCAGCATCGCTTTCAGTTTCAAGCGGGCCTCCGCCGACAACTGGTATTCCCGCTCGGCATACATGACATCCGCAATGTCCAGCAGTTGTGTTACCGTATAATCGGCAAATTCCAGCTGGATCGGAAATCGCGAGGGCAATCCCGGATTGGCCTTGAGGAAATGATTCATCTCCTCCGTATACCCTGCCAAAATCAAGATGAACTCATCCTTGTAATCCTCCATCGCTTTGACGAGGGTATCAATCGCTTCCTTGCCGAAGTCCTTCTCTCCTCCACGCGCCAATGAATAAGCTTCATCAATAAACAGTATGCCGCCCAGCGCCTTTTTCACCTGTTCACGTGTTTTTTGTGCGGTATGCCCCACATACTCCCCTACCAGATCAGCGCGTTCCACCTCGATCAAGTGGCCTTTTTGCAAGATGCCCAATTCCTGGAACATCTGCCCGAACATCCGGGCCACCGTCGTCTTTCCTGTTCCCGGGTTGCCGTGAAAAACCATATGTAGGACGTGAGGTTCCCGTTTCAGCCCCAATTGTTCCCGCTGCTGATTGATCCAGTAAAACGAATAAATCTCATAGGCCAACCGTTTGACCTTTTCCAGCCCGATCAATTGATCCAAATGCCGGGAGGCACGAAAGAAATGGCGAAGGTGTTCAGGTTGCTCTTCTTTTGCCGACGAACGGTCGAATACTGGATTCGTTTGTCCTGCTGTTTCGGCTTTTTCCTTCGCAGATGTCAACTTGATCTGGATGCGATGGGTAGATGGTGATGACGCACCTGTTTTCATCAGCCCTTCCACCCCTTCCCTGTTTAAACGGCATCCATTCGGTGCGTGCCGCTATGCAGGACCTGCCGTCTGCAAGGACTGCACGATATGAACGATGGGTATGAACGATGGGTAAGAACGGATCAGGCATGCTGGCAAGAAACCGGCTAGGACGATGGTGATTCCTCAGAGCTTTTTGGTTCCTGCGGATGATAGAGATTGACTGCTCTGGCAGGATGAAAAGTGGAAATGGCATGTTTATAGATCATCTGCTGCTTGCCGTCTGATTCGATGACGACAGTAAAATTGTCAAAAGAACGCACAAATCCTTTCAATTGATATCCATTGGTCAAGTAAACCGTAACCGGGATATTTTCTTTGCGCACCTGATTCAAAAAAGTGTCCTGGACGTTCACAACCTGTTTCATGAATAGTTCCTCCTATGGCTTTACATTTTTATATATGTTTGTATATGCTACGCATTGTTTAATGTATATTCGTCAAAAGAGTAGAATTTTCCTGCAACCAGCCGCTGAATTTCAGGAAACTTCTCCATCCATCCTGCTTCTCCTACCTTCACCCAATGCACCTCGTGCTGTCTCCGGAACCAGGTGAATTGTCTCTTGGCGAAATGGCGGGTCCGTTTCTTCAATTCACTGACTGCCTGTTCCAGACTCCATCGCCCTTTGAGATAGGCGATAATTTCTTTATACCCCAAACCCTGCATCGATGGCAAGGATTCGTCGTACCCTTGGGCCAAAAGCCCCTTTACTTCTTCAACTAATCCTTCCTCAAGCATCCGATCCACCCGCCGATTAATCCGCTCATACAACAACGTCCGATCCATCCACAATCCGATCGTCATGACATCGAACCACGGCTTTTGCTCCTTGTGCTGATGCTGCCATTGGCTGAACGGGATTCCTGTCAGTTCTTGTACTTCCAAGGCGCGGATGATTCGCTTCTCATCATTCGGATGGAGTTTGTCGGCGGTTTCCGGATCTTTTTCCCGCAATCGTTCATAAAGGCTTAGTCTGCCGTATTGTTGGCTATATGTCTGCCATTTTTTGCGGATGCGTTCATCTTTCGGCGCATCCGAAAAAAGGTAACCGTGGGTCACGGAACGCACGTAAAGACCTGTGCCGCCGACCATCAGTGGAATCCGCTTCCTCTGATGCACATGCTCGATCGCCTTCAGGGCGTCCCGTTGAAAATCGGCCACCGAATAAGGCTCATCAGGCTGGCAGATGTCAATCAGATGATGCGGGATTTGCTGGCGGATTTTTGGCGATACCTTGGCCGTGCCAATATCCATCCCTTTGTACACCTGCATCGAATCGGCAGAGATCACTTCCATGTCAAACGTTTTGGCGAGGGCGACGCTCAGATCCGTTTTCCCGACGGCTGTTGGCCCAACGATGACCAGCAGCGGCTTTTTCACCACACAGACCTCCTTTCTCTTGTCAACTCTCCAACATGCGTAAGCAATCTACATAATCCGTTTAAACATTCTTTTGATCTGGTTGTGCGAAAAGTGAATGACAACCGGACGGCCGTGTGGACAGGTGAAAGGTTGCCTGGCTTGCCTCAGATCATCCAGCAATTGCTGCATCTCTTCCAGCCGAAGGTGACGATTGGCCTTAATGGCCGCCTTGCACGCCAGCCCCATAATCGCCTCATCCAAGACATCTTCGATGGAAATCTTCGAAGGGTTTCCCCCATGTTGCAGCAACCGCTGCAACATTTCCTGCAGCCAAAATTCCTCCTCGTCCGGAGGGACCCAGGCAGGATAGGAGCGAACCAGGAAAGTGTGCTGGCCAAAAGGCTCGATTTCAATTCCTAAGCCCAGTATCTCCTCTTTTCGCAAGGTTATTAATTCGTTCAATAGACTGGCTTCCTGCGGGTGCAAGTGGATAGTCAATGGAATCATCAAGGGCTGCCGTTGCACCTGCATGTCCCTGGCCATTTCGGAGAAACGTTCATAGAAAATGCGTTCCTGGGCGGCATGTTGATCCACCATATATAACCCGTCTTCGTTCTGGGCAAGGATATAGGTGCCGTGCAACTGGCCTAAAGGGTACATCATCGGGAGGCGCTCGCCGGCTTCTTCCGAGCGGGAAGGCAAGGAAGCGTCCAGCGAAGCTTCTTCTTCGACGTATAAGGCAGCGCATTCAGGCGCTTGCCGTCCGGCGTCCCGGTTTGGTCCGGCATCCAGATTCAACGGCTGGGTTTCACGTACCATGTCAGGTTTCGGAACTGTTTCCCATTTCGGTTCTTCTGCTTTCGGGTTTTCTGCTTCCGGATTTTCTGATGGTTTGGCGGGGATGTCGCCTGCCGTGTGAGCCTGACGAACCGTTTTTTCGACGGGGCGCATAAAATTGAACTGCACCTGTTGATTGACGGCCTCACGTTGCTGCAGCGGTTTGCTTCGAGAGCCGGCAAGCAGTCCGACGGGCCGGGCAGTGGCAGGTCCGTCAAGAACGAGCGATTGCCGGTGGAGTTGCCTGCTGACGCTTTCCTTCAGCCATTTCATCAACTCCTGCTCCTTGCTGAAGCGCACCTCCAGTTTTGCAGGATGCACATTGACGTCCACCAACTGGGGATCCATCCGCAGGTGAACCACAGCGATGGGGTAACGACGCTGGGGCAGCAGCGTGTGGTATGCGTCGAGAAGGGCATGGGTCAGACTCGCATTTTTTACCGCTCTTCCGTTTACAATCCAGATGATATGGGAGCGGCTGGCACGATTCGTCTGCGGCTTGCTGACATATCCATCCAGTTCGAAATCGGGCGCTTCTTCCCTGATCGGAATCATTGATCGCGCCGTGTTCAAGCCATACACAGCGTGGATGACGTGCAATAACTTCCCGTCACCGTCCGTGGAAAAAACCATCCGTCCCTGATGGTAAAAACGAAAGGAGATGTCAGGGTGCCCCAGAGCCAGGCGTGCCAGCACGTCATGGATATGGGCCAGTTCCGTCTGCATGGATTTGAGATATTTGAGACGCGCAGGCGTATTATAAAACAGGTCGCACACCTGAATGCATGTTCCTTTTGGTGACGCCGTCTGCTGGCGTTCCCGAACCTCACCGCCTTCAAGATAAAGCTGAACGCCGGCTCGTTCAGAAGAAGTGGCCGTGATCATCCGAACCTTGGAAACGGCAGCGATGCTGGCGAGGGCTTCCCCCCGGAAACCAAGCGAAGAAATGCGCATCAGATCCTTTTCCGTTCGAATTTTGCTCGTCGCGTGCCTGGCAAAAGCCAACTGGCATTCTTCCGGCTCAATACCGGAACCATTATCCCTCACTTCGATCCGGGTCAGGCCGGCCTCCTCCGCACGCACTTCAATCTGGGTGCTGCCCGCGTCGATCGCATTCTCGACCAGTTCCTTGACGACCGAAGCGGGCCTTTCGATCACCTCGCCAGCCGCAATCTGATTGGCCACATGCTCTTCCAACACGTGAATGCGGGGCATCAAATCCACCCCCCTTTTCGTTTCAATTGGTACAAGATTTGCAGCGCTTGCAGCGGCGTGATCCTGTCCAGATCCAACTTCCTCAGCCGGTCAAGGATCTCCTGAACCTGCGATTCCTGGATAGGTTCCGCTTCGCCAAAGAGACTCAATTGCTGGAAGGCAACCTCCGCATCACCATGCGCCGCGGCAGCCACCTCTCCCCGGGCTTCCACCGGCGCAGCAGCTTCCGTCCCGGCCTGTGGTCGGGACGAGGTGTACTCCTCCAGGAGTTGTTCAGCCCGCTCGATGATCGACGCAGGCAAGCCCGCCAATTTCGCGCAATAAATTCCGTAACTTTTACTCGCAGGTCCTTCCACCAGACGACGTAAAAAGAGGACTTCCTTTTCCGTCTCTTCCACCGCCATGCTGACGTTTTTCAGTCCCTGAAGCGTCGATTCCAGCTCAGCCAATTCATGGTAATGGGTGGAAACCAACGACAGGCATCTTATCTGATCATGCAAATATTCAATCACCGCTTGGGCAATCGCCATCCCGTCTTCGGTAGAGGTTCCCCTGCCAAGCTCGTCAATGATCACCAGGCTGTTTTTCGTCGCCTGCGTCGTGGTCAGACGGATCTCATTCATCTCTACCATGAAGGTGCTTTGCCCGCTGGCCAGATCATCTGAAGCGCCGATACGCGTAAAGATCCGGTCAAACAAAGGCAATACGGCTCTGGTGGCCGGCACAAAACATCCGATCTGCGCCAGAATGGCGATCAACGCCACCTGCCGCATGTAGGTGCTTTTTCCCGCCATGTTTGGACCCGTCAAAAGCAAAATGCGGCAATTTTCATCCATCTTCGTATCGTTGGCCACAAAGGTTTGGGCGGGGAGCATTTTCTCCACAACGGGATGCCGTCCTTCAGCAATGTCCAGGTGTTGTTCCGTGGTAAAAACAGGGCGAACATACCGCTCCTGGACGCTGATTTCCGCAAAGGTGGCATAGAGATCCAAAACGGCCAGGTTTCGTGCCAGCGAATGAATGCGGTGCGTGTAGGCCGCCACTTGTTCGCGCACCTCGACAAAACGCTGGTTTTCCAGTTCCGCCAGCTTTTCTTCCGCCTCCAGAATCAGCCGTTCCCGTTCCTTCAGCTCTTCCGTCACATAACGCTCCGCATTGGCCAGCGTCTGCTTGCGCTGGTAGCGATCCAAAGGCACCAGCGCAAAATTGGCTTTCGTCACCTCGATATAATATCCGAACACCTTGTTGAACCCGATCTTCAAGGATTTGATCCCGGTGGCTTCCCGTTCCTTTGCCTCCAGCTCGGCAATCCATTTCTTGCCGTCTCGGGCTATCTGCCTGAGTTCGTCCAATTGCGGATCATACCCGTCCCGGATGACGCGGCCTTCCTGGAATTGTGCAGGTGCAGCCGGATCAATGGCCCGTTCAATCAATTCGCGAATCGGGACGCAAGGATCCAACTCGGCACCCAACTGGCGAAGTGTCGAGGAAGCTGAGGAAAGGCAATTGGCGCGCAAGAAAGGCACCTGCTCCAGGGATTGCTTTAGCGCAAGCAAATCCTTCGGTGAGGCAATGCCCATGGCAACGCGGGTGGCGATTCGTTCCAGATCGTATACCTGCCGCAGGCTTCGCCGGATCTCTTCCCGCCGCATGGGGTCTTTCACCAGCTCTTCTACCGCATCCAGCCTCTGCTCAATCTGCTTCTGATCAACCAACGGCTTGGCCAGCCATTGCCTCAACCGCCTGGCACCCATGATGGTGGCAGTCCGATCCAGATGGTCCAGCAAGGTGGCCTTTTTTTCCCCTGACAACCGCTCAAACAGTTCCAGGTTTCGTACCGTAAAACCATCCATCAAGAGGAACTGCGTCGCCTCTACCAATGAAAGCCGGAAATGACGGAGCACCCGTTTTTGGGTCTCCTGCCAATAATAAAGCAGCTGGCCGATTGTCCGCCGTGCCGCTGGCTGCAAAGAGGGCTGATCGACCAGCCAGGTTGCGAGCAATCGCTGGCTTTCCTCTTCATCAGGTGGAGCGACAGAGGTGATGAGCCCCATAAACCGTTCTTCAATGGCGTGTCTTGCCGAGGTTTTGATGATGTCTGACAAGAGAATTTCCCGCGGCTGGTATCTCGCACACTCATCCAGCACCCCTTCCAGGGACATCGGCTGGCGCACAAGTTCCAGTTCCCCAGTGCCAAGATCACCGGCCGCCAAATAAAAGTGGTCCTCCTCCATAAAAATGGAGCAGATGTAGGCATTCCCTTTCCCTTCCTTGCCCAGCCATGTCCCCGGGGTAATGACCTGAACCACTTCCCGCCGAACGACGCCTTTGGCTGTCTTCGGATCTTCCACCTGTTCGCAGATGGCTACTTTATATCCAAGTTCAATCAGTTGTTCGATGTATGTATCAGAGGCATGGTGTGGAACCCCGCACATCGGAATCGGCTGGTTACCCATCGTTCCACGGCTCGTCAGTGTCAAGCCGAGCACTTCCGCCGCCTGAATGGCATCGTCAAAGAACAATTCATAAAAATCCCCCAGGCGAAAAAACAAAAAGGCATCCGGATATGCTTCCTTCATCGAAAAATATTGTTCCATCATCGGTGTCAGTTTGCCAGTTGTATTCGTTCCCATCGCGCCCATGTTTCTTCGCCTCACTGTTGATGTTTATCCAGTATTATAACATAACCTTTGACACTGTTTTTGCCATTTCCCGTTTTCTTTTGGATCAGCGGGATGACGTCAGCTTCCAGGCAGGACGAATATCCTGGCTTTCATCCCACGGCGTTCCTTCGCGGATTTTCTGAAACAAGGGATCGACTTGTTTCCGGATTTCTTCATATTGCGGCATGGATTCGATCAAAGACATCTTTTCTTCGGCATGTGTGTAAAGTTCAGCGCCATTTCCGCTGTAAAACGACCGCATGACATCCGAATTCAAAAACGTGCCAATCGGAAGCTTGAGGTGGTGTTGTACGAGGAATTTCGCCAAGACAAATGTGGCCAGCGCAATTTTGGGAGAATAAATAAAGCTAGACAATGTCCGGTATTCAAAGCCATGAAGTTTGGTTCGGACATCCCCTAACTTTCCGTATTTCGGCCGCCGTAAAATGCCACGCGGATCCTCCAGGATGCGGAACGGCAATGCCAAATACTCATCAAGAACGCGAATCAACAAGAAGTGCAGGGGAACTTTTCCAAAGTGCAAATGTCCGCCAATCGACAGATTGGCTACCGGCTGGTTGCCTACCAACCAGGCCAAGTTGGACGATGCGATCATTCTATTGGCCTGTTTCATAGTCGCGTAAAGGTTCCGATACAGTTGCAAAGGATGCCGGCTCGGCAGCGGCCGGAGTTCAGCAATCGGATAATCGGAACGGTGCAGCGGATCGCGGTAAGCATCGTGGCCCACCCTGCCCCGATACGACATAAATTGGGAGGCCGGAACCAGCTTCCCGGCACGATTCATCAGCAAAAATTCAACGTCGGTACCCAGGAGAATCTCATCTGGCACGCGCATGGTCTGGCAATACCGGGCAAAGGTCCGTACGTATCGTCCCAAAAGCGCGGGTGTATGTTTCGGAGTCGGATCCATGTCCACGACCATCATGGAACGGGATGATGGAACGCCAATCCAGACCCCGCCAAAATCTAAACCCAATGCATAAAGCGCGTCGGTGGCCAGGCGGATGGCGCGTTTTACTTCCGGCGAGTACTTTTTTTGAGAAATGAACGTTCCCCTCTGCAATCGGGACTTCTCTTCTCCAGTACGCCAGACCGTTGCCTTTTGAAACAAATAGACGCCCAGCACCTGGTATTGAAACAAAATGACATAATACCTCCGGGCAAAACGAATGGATTTGTCAAGAGAAATGGTCGGTATCCCATTCAATTTCAAAATCTCCGTCCGCAGATGGGGATCCATCGCCTGACGCACTGCCTGTTGGCGATTAAGCAAGATCATATTGGCATGCTTCGTAAACGGAAACTTATCCCATTGAATCAAAACATCAGGTTGGATTTGGGCTGGTATGGTTCCCCCTTCCATTAACCCTTCATCACGGGCTTTTTTTGCCAGTTCCATTTTATTTTGGTGGAGCAGAAAGCCTTGCAACTTCTCCCCTCCCTTTTGTAGCTGCCACCGGAGCGCACGCCACCTGCTTCTCCGCGTGGAGCTCACAGGGAATGCTTCTGTCGCCAGGGTTAATGGTTCATCATTCCATTCTAAAGTATGAAAAAAAAGAATGCCTCGTGAAAAAAGAGTCCCTTCGCTTCAGATAGGGGCTCTCTTAAAAGGGCATTCCAAAAACGTTCATCTTTAGTTATAAAAGCAAATCTGCCTCATCTTCCTCATCGGATAGATCATTCGGAAGATCTTCTTCCATGAAATCCAGGTCAAAATCCTTGTCAACAAAATCCTCGTCACTGGCGCAGACCAGAACCGAAAGTTTCGTTTCACCGATGATCTCCACGAGAAATTCCCGTTCCACTTCAATGACAAAATTGGTCCCATTCGGCGAAAGATACGCGTCAATGCAGTTGGGTTCCAGCGTCGGCGTCACCAGCACCTGCACGTCGTTGTCCTTCATGTTCCCGTCCATAAACGAAAGGGGGACGTGATCCACATAGGATACAGTCTCGTTGGCAACTTCTGTCTTGGTATTTTTCTCACAAGCGTACCATACGTTAAGATCGTAGGAACCGACAATTTCCACAAAATCTCCCGATTTTACCGCTTTATACTTGTGATTGATCACCCAAGCGCCCAGAATGTGCACCGGTGGGGTCAACGGGGATACCGTATGCGTGGATTGGGAGAATTTCCGGCCCTTGCCACATATCGCCTTTGCAAAGATTTCTCGACAATGGTACCGTTGGGTGGCAGCTGACATATTCAACCTCCTCCATACAATTCTTCAGTACAATTGTATGCAGGGCATCTGTCATGGGTGAATCGTCCTGCCACATCTTATTCGGTACCCTTTACTTTTTCTCGTCTTCAAGCGGCATCAAACCCGTCTCTCCCGTCAACGGATCGCCTCCGGTTGAAAGAATGATTTTTTCCGAAATCGTGTTGGCGATCACGTTGGTCACCATCTGCAGCAGATCGTTGATTTCCAATTGGGATTCCTTAAATTCTGCCACAATCGGGATCTCATCCAGCTCATCCTGCAGCCTTTCCAGTTCCTGTTCCAGTTGGGCCGCCAGTTGTTCTTTGTTCAAATGCTTGGCGTGAACCAGCTCTTTTTGCTTTCGTTTGATCTGGGCGATCAACGATTGGACCTTTTGGCTTCGCTTGATTTGCTGCTCCGCTCGCCGATAGAAGTCCACCTCTTCCGATCGCACAATCAGGTCGGCCAATTGGCGGGCCTTTTCCATGATCTCTTGCATCGAAACCGTTTGCGTATCCGCGTCGCCGTTGCCGGCGGACGGCATGCGCTCTTCTGTTCTTTCCATCACTGCACCGCCTCCAACACTCCGTATTCTGGTGTTTCGAGCCATTCTCCCTTGAGCGTCCAGGTTTGGGGCTGGGTGATTTTAACGGATACAAATTGACCAATCAGATGTTTGGGTCCCTTAAAATGAACCAGCTTATTGGTGCGTGTCCGTCCGCTCAAAACGTCGGCATTGGTTTTGCTTTCCCCTTCCACCAGCACCTCAACAATTTTTCCGCGCAGCTGCTCGTTTTTCCGGCGGCTGATCTCGCCTTGCAGCTGATTGAGCCTTTCCAGTCTTTCCTTCTTCTCCTCGAGAGGAACATCGTCTTCGTATTTGGCAGCCGGTGTTCCGGGACGGGGAGAGTAAATAAAGGTATATGCGGAATCAAACTCCACTTCTTTGACCAGCGAAAGCGTGTCGGCAAACTGTTCCTCCGTCTCGCCGGGGAAACCGACAATGATATCGGTGGTCAGGACGACGCCTGGAATCGCCTTCTTGATCTTTTCAACCAGCCGCAAGTAATCTTCCCGGGTATATTTGCGCGCCATCCGCTTGAGGACCGTGGTGTTGCCAGACTGAACCGGCAAGTGGATGTGCTCAACCAGATTGCCTCCTTTGGCCAGCACTTCGATCAGCCGATCATCAAAATCCTTTGGATGGCTGGTCGTAAAACGAACGCGCGGAATCCCGATTTTGCGCACGTCATCCAGCAAGTCGGCAAAGTCATATCGGATGTCGGTAAAATCTTTGCCATAGGCGTTGACGTTTTGTCCAAGCAGCGTGATCTCCTTGTACCCCTGACGCGCCAGGTGACGCACCTCGTCCAACACATCCTGAGGAAGACGGCTTCGTTCCTTGCCGCGCGTGTAGGGGACGATGCAGTAGGTGCAAAACTTGTCGCACCCGTACATGATATTCACCCATGCCCTTAACGACTCGCGGCGAGCTTTTGGCAGCTGTTCAACAATATCTCCTTCCTTGGACCAAACCTCCACCACCATTTCCTTGCTGTACAGCGCCTCCTTCAGAAGATAGGGCAGGCGGTGGATATTGTGGGTTCCGAACACCAGATCAACGTGCGGATAGGTTTGCAGGATCCGCTGGACCACTGTTTCCTCCTGCGCCATGCAGCCGCATACTCCCAGAATCAATCCTGGATGAGTGGTCTTGAGCGGCTTCAGGCGGCCGAGCTCTCCAAAAACCTTGTCCTCCGCGTTTTCACGGATCGCGCAGGTATTAAAGAGAATCAAATCTGCCTGCGCTTCGTCCGTTGTCTCCTGATACCCCATCATCTCCAGAAGACCGGCCATTGTCTCGCTGTCATGGACATTCATTTGACATCCATAGGTCCGGATCAGATATTTCTTTCCTTTACCGAGTTCTCTTAACTCCGGCGGAATGGATTCAAACCGGTGAATCTGGACCTCTTCTTTTCCCCGCTTTTTTGCTTTCAGTTGATCCGGGGTAATCAAAATCGTCATCTGACTCACCCTTTCTACATCAAATTCCGGTTCTATGAAAATTTCTATGAAAATCGATCGACCTGCCTCGAATCCTTTCCAAACCGTCTGTAACGCCATCTTTGATGCCCGAATCCGGACTTTGCTGCCCGGATAACACTCCACATTATACTGGATCTGCACTTGAAAGTCGACCAAAAAAGAACAGCCGTTCATGCGAACGGCTGTTCTTTGGGCGTATCTCCGCCGTGTTATACAAACTCTTCCAGCAGCTCCTGAAATTGTTCCGGCGCCACCGTCAAGTCGGCATGGACAAGCGGAACATCGGAATAGCCCTGCAGCAAGTCTTCATAGGGCTTGGCGTCCCGGTTGACATACAACAATCCGGTGACTAGGCCATTGGTCTCATGGACCACTTGCAGCGCCTTTTGACGATCGTAAGGCTCATAGTCGTCACCCAACTCCACGATGTTCTGCCTGAACCAGTCGTAGGTATTGATTTTGTTGTAGGTGACACATGGGCTGAAGACATTGACAAAGGAGAACCCACGGTGCTGAATGGCCTGTTCAATCAAACTGGTCAATTGCTTGACGTTGCTGGAAAACCCTTGAGCCACAAAGCTTGCTCCGGACGCAAGGGCCATCTCGATCGGCGCGATCGGCTGTTCGATCGCCCCCTGCGGCGTGCTTTTGGTGACAAAACCGGTTTGGCTTCGCGGAGAGGTTTGCCCTTTTGTCAGGCCATACACCTGGTTGTCCATGACGATATAGGTGATGTCGATGTTTCTCCGCATGGCGTGAATCGTGTGGTTCAAGCCGATGGCAAACCCGTCGCCGTCGCCGCCGGCTGCGATTACCGTCAGCTCGCGGTTGGCCAGTTTCACTCCCTGTGCAAGCGGCAAGGCGCGCCCGTGAACGCCATGGAATCCGTACGCATTGATATATCCCGAAATTCTGCCAGAACACCCGATTCCTGAAATGATCGCCACCTGCTCCGGCTCCAGGCCCAGGTTGGCACAGGCCCGCTGAATGGCAGCCTGTACTGAAAAATCCCCGCATCCCGGACACCAGTTGGGTTTGATGTTGTTCCGAAAATCTTTTACGGTTGCCATCTTAAATCAGCTCCTTTTCAAGGGTGAACAGAGCCTTTGCCTGTGATTCGATCTCTTTTGGCAAGAAGGGGTTGCCGTCATATTTGAGGATGTTCTTCACCTTCTCTGCGTGGCCGACATGCAGCTTGATTTGATTGGCCAACTGCCCCGTTGCGTTGTTTTCGACGACCATGACCATTTTGGCCTTTTCAACGTACGGTTTCATTTGTTCAGTCGGGAATGGATGAACCAGCCGGACATGGACGTGATTGACTTTCAATCCCTCTTTTTCCAGCCGTTCCTTCGCTTCTTGTATCGTCCCGCGGGTCGAATTGATACCGACAAACAGGATATCCGCTTCTTCGTGTTTGGCATCTACATACAGGGGTGAAGCAAAGCGCAGGTGTTGCAGCTTGCGAAGACGCTTTTCCATCATTTTCTTGCGGTTTTCGGGAGCCTCAGAGGGGCTGCCTGTTTCACTGTGTTCCACCCCTGTGACGTGGTGAATCCCGTATTTCTGTCCGGGCACAACACGCGGGGAGATGCCATCCTCAGTTATCTCATAGCGTTTGAAATTCCCCTGGATCGGCGGCAATTCTTGGCCGGCAAGCAGTTTGCCACGCCGGATCTCCACCTTGCTGTAATCGAGCGGTTCCACTGTCTGCTTGCCAAGAGAAAGCTGCAAATCGGTCAGAATGATCACAGGGCATTGATATTCTTCCGCCAAGTTGAAGGCTTCAACCGTATCGTAAAAGGCCTCCTCTGCCGTGCTCGGCGCAATGACGATTTTCGGAATCTCGCCGTGCGTGGAATAAATCATCGCGTTGATATCCGACTGCTCCGTCTTTGTCGGCAAGCCAGTGCTGGGTCCGCCCCGCTGGGTATCCACAATGACGACCGGCGTCTCGGTCATCCCGGCCAGTCCAATCGCCTCCGTCTTCAGCGACAAGCCCGGACCGGCTGAAGCTGTCATCGCCCGAACCCCTGCGTATGCGGCGCCGATGACCAGATTCATTGCCGCGATCTCATCTTCGGTTTGAATCACCGTGCCACCGAACTTCGGCAACTTTTTCGCCAGGTATTCCATGATATCCGAAGCCGGCGTAATCGGATAGGCTGCCATGATCCGGCACCCAGCAGCGATGGCGCCAAGAGAGATCGCGTCATTTCCGATCATAAAAAGGCGCCTCTTACCGTCCCCTGGTTGGAGCTTAAACTCCCCGAGCACATCAGAGGCATGTTCCTTGATAAAGGCGGCACCCTCAAGCAACGCCTGCATATTATTTTCAACCACTTGTTTACCTTTACGCGAAAAAAGGCCCTCCAGGACTTCACGAAAAATCTCTGGATCCAGGCCCAGCAACGCACTCGATGCCCCCACCGCAACCATATTTTTCATCAGCGAGGTTCCGTGCTGTTCTGCAATTTCGGTCAGCGGCACCGCATATAGGCGAATGCCCGGAATGGCATTTTCTGGGAGCTTGGGTGAAAACTTGGCGTCAGCTATGATCACCCCACCCTGCCGCAACTCATGATGGTTCACGTCAATCGTCTCTTGGTCAAATGCGACCAGAATGTCCAGATCATCCGAAATGGAACGAATCAGGCGAGTGCTGACACGGATTTTGCTGTTCGTGTGTCCCCCTTTGATCCGGGAAGAAAAGTGACGGTACCCGTAAAGATAATACCCCTGACGATTCAACGCTGCAGCAAAAATCTCTCCTGTGCTGTCAATTCCTTCGCCTTGTTGGCCGCCCACTTTCCACGATAACTGATCGATCATCTCTTTTTTGCACCCCTTCACATTCATCCAATACCGACACCTAACAAAAGTGTGCCCCTTTGCCTAGACAAGATCATGGAACAAGCAACGTTTAAGAAGGGAAGAACATGGTGCTTCCGCCATAAAAACGTAAAAAAATGTTCATTAACATGTCATTTCTAGTTTCTCTTTAAGGCTCATTATTCCACAAACAGTACGGTTTTTCAAGCAAGCAAATGCCGTTGCGCCCGTTCAGCGGCTAGAGGCGGGTCCGTAAAAAACGTGCGGAACAGCCGCAACCAATTTTCACCCATAAATCCCCTAACCTCCTCTTCTTTGTAACGTTTCAGCAGCGCTTCCACCAGTTGATCCAGCTGACCCGCGTGTTCCAGCCCAGTGAGCAGGCGATCACTGCCATCGAAGTCAGAACCGAAGCCGGTTTGCCGCACGCCCCCCCATTCGCAGCAGCGTTCCAGATGCTTGAGCAAATCATCGATCGAAGCCGGTTGACGATCACTGACAAAGTCCCCGACAAACGTCAACCCGATACAGCCACCTGTCGCATAAATGGCTTTCACTTGTTCCTGCTTGAGATTTCGCGGATGATTCCTGATTTCAAAAATGTTGGAATGGGAGGCAATGACTGGATGATGATGAATCGCCAGAAGATCCCAAAAACTGGCTTCCGAGAGGTGGGAAACATCCAGCAACATGCCATACCGACTGGCTTCTTCAACAAATTGTCGTCCAAATGCGGACAATCCACCCGGATACGGTTCGGCCACTCCGTCTGCCACCTCATTCCGAAAGTTCCAAGTTAACCCTGCGACCCGAACCCCCAGACGGTGCAACGTCCGCAAATGCAACAGATCACCCTGAACGGCATCAGCTCCTTCCAGCGTCAGCATGGCGACCCGTTTGCCATGCCGACTGGCCCGTTCCAAATCGATAGCTGTGCGGAAGGGTGTCCATTCTGTGCCATCCTTGACAATCTGCCGGTAAAACAAATCGATCATCTGAAGCGCAGTGTAAAACCGATTCTGAGGACTGACCGATGGAGGTATGTATATTGCAAACGATTGCATGAAAACCCCGGACTTCCTCAGCAATGGTCCACTGGCTTGCAAACGGTAAGGTTCTGAACTTCCTGTTGCATGGCCCGTGTGGCCATGAAATGTCATGGATGGATCAGCCCAAACTTTCCATAGCACATCACAGTGGGCATCCACAATCTTCACCCTGTTCTCCCCTTCCAATCATCTATCATATCCCTCTTGCCACAGTCTGACAAGGTGTGTGTCCAAAAAACGATTAAAACCTGTTTATCATTTGACAAACAGGTTTTGTCCCCTCTATCCCAGGCAGATCATCTCTACCTCGGTTCCACGATCAGTTTTATCGCCGTGCGCTCTTCTCCGTCAATGATGATGTCGGTAAACGCCGGAATGCAAATCAGATCAATGCCGCTGGGCGCCACAAATCCTCTGGCAATGGCTATCGCTTTCACTGCCTGGTTTAAGGCGCCGGCACCAATGGCCTGCATTTCTGCTGAACCTCTTTCTCTCAACACACCTGCCAATGCGCCGGCAACCGAATTCGGGTTGGACTTTGCTGAAACCTTTAATACTTCCATCGGCCGGATTCCTCCTCGTCAGATTCAGGATTCGCTTCACCTTTTACTATATTTTCATATTCCCTGGGCGCGAAAAATATTCCTTATCATTCATGCATGATCATTCATGCATGCTTCATGACGCTGCGCTGTCAATCCATCCAAGGCTGATCTTCCGTGAGGTGAAGCGCTTTGATCTGCAAGGCCATCCCGGTGAGATCATCCAGTTCAATCAACGTCGCATTCAACTGCCACTGGCCCCGATCCACTTCAAAACGAACGGGAAGCTGGGTCAAAAACTTTTTGATGATCATATCCTTTCTCATCCCGATGACCCCATCCTTGGGCCCGGTCATACCGACATCGGTTTGATAGGCGGTTCCATGAGGCAGGATCCGGCAATCATTCGTCTGGACATGCGTATGCGTACCCAAAACGCAAGAAACTCTGCCATCCAGGTACAATCCCAAGGCGATTTTTTCCGCAGAAGCTTCCGCGTGAAAATCGACAAAGATGTGCTTTACCTGATCCTGAAGGGTCTCTAATATCTCATCGACGGTATGAAAAGGATTTTTGAGCGGGGGCAGATAGGTCTGTCCCTGGAGATTGATCACAGCCAGTTGATAGGACCCTTTTCGGAGAATCATCATGCCTTGACCGGGCGTACCTGGTGGATAATTGGCAGGCCTGACCATCCGCTTTTCCTGATCAATAAATTCAAAAATCTCCTTGTTATCCCAGGCGTGGTTGCCTAGTGTAATTCCGTCTGCTCCCCATTCAAAAAGCTGCTTGGCGATTTTGAGATTGATGCCCCGCCCTCCCGCTGCATTTTCCCCATTGACGAGAACAAAATCGGGGCGGTATTTTTCCTTCAGTTTCGGCAAAAGGGTGGAAACTGCCCGACGCCCGGAGGAGCCCACAACGTCACCAATGAACAAGATCCGCACAGCCACACCTCCTCTAGTAATGGGCCATAGGCCTTCAAGAAAAGTATTTCCGTCCTTAAGAAAAAAAGGAAGTGGCGCAGGCCACTTCTCATCTCGCGTAGTCGACAGCTCTGGTTTCACGAATCACAGTTACTTTGATGTGACCGGGGTAATCCAGTTCGTTTTCAATCCGTTTTCTTATCTCCCGTGCCAGTCGGTAGGTTTCAGCATCGTCCACCTTCTCCGGGTGAACCATAATGCGAACTTCCCGTCCCGCCTGAATGGCGTAGGATTTTTCCACCCCTTCAAACGACTCGCAGATCGCTTCCAGCTTTTCCAAACGACGGATATAATTTTCCAGAGTTTCCCTGCGCGCGCCAGGTCTGGCTGCCGATATCGCGTCCGCTGCAGTCACCAAAACCGAAATCACAGAATTGGCTTCCACTTCCCCATGGTGATACCCAATTCCGTTAATGACAACCGGATGTTCTTTATATTTTTTCGCCAATTCAGTACCTACCTCGACATGAGAACCTTCCACTTCATGATCAATTGCCTTTCCAATGTCGTGAAGCAAACCAGCCCGTCTGGCCAAAGCAACATCCTCATTCAATTCGGCAGCAAGCAATCCGGCCAGGATGGCCACTTCCACAGAGTGCTGCAAAACGTTCTGCCCGTAACTGGTTCGGAACTTCAAACGGCCGAGGATTTTGATGAGATCGGGGTGCAAGCCGTGCACGCCTGCTTCAAACATGGCTTGTTCACCGTATTCACGGATGCGTTCATCCACTTCCTTGCGCGCTTTTTCCACCATTTCTTCAATCCGCGCAGGATGAATGCGGCCGTCTGCCACCAGTTTTTCCAAGGCCACCCGCGCAATTTCGCGGCGAATCGGATCAAAACCGGACAGGATCACCGCCTCCGGAGTGTCATCGATAATCAGGTCAATCCCGGTCAGGGTTTCTAGTGTCCGGATGTTCCTCCCTTCACGCCCGATGATCCTTCCTTTCATTTCGTCGTTGGGCAAAGATACGACAGAAACGGTGGTTTCTGCGGCATGATCGGCGGCACAGCGTTGAATCGCGATGGAAATGATCTCTTTCGCGATTTTGTCCGCTTCTTCACGCACTTTCAACTCGGCTTCCTTGATCCGTTGCGCCGCTTCATGTTTGACTTCCTCTTCCACTTGCTGAAGAATGGTGTTTCGCGCCTCTTCAGCGGTCAGTCCCGAAATCCGTTCCAGTTCCGCCTTTTGCTGGGTCAGAACTTCCTGCTGCTCTGCAATCAGCGATTGCAAATGTTGTTCTTTCTCCTGAAGATGTTGCTCCTTGTTTTCCAACGTTTCCATTTTCCGTTCCAAAGCCTCTTCTTTTTGCATGATCCGCCGCTCGAGATTGACTACCTCATTGCGGCGTTCCCGGATTTCTGCTTCGGCTTCAGAACGGAGGCGAAAGGCCTCATCCTTGGCTTCCAATATGATCTCTTTTTGTCTCGCTTCGGCTTCTTTTTTCGCGTTATCTACAATCTGTCGGGCGGCTTCTTCCGCACTGGAGATCTTTGACTCAGCAATCGACTTGCGCATCCAATACCCTGCTGCCAAGCCTGCGAACAATGCAACGAGGGTCGGGATGGCCACTGTGAGCAGATCCATCGTGCGTCCCCCCTCTCTAAAAAACGAGACCGGTTGAACGGTCTCACTGCGTTTTCGTACATTCCCATCGCATGCAGGTATGAATTGCGAAAAACAGGCAGCACCATGAGATTGCAGTCTCATTCTATGCTTTCAACCAGGGAATGTCAAGAATGGAACAGAGGCATTCAGGAAAAGAGGAGGTTCAGCACTTTTTGAATCACACTCTGGGAATAACCCCTGTAATACAGGTGACGCCCGATTTTGGCCCTCTTGTCACGGGGGGACAATTGCCTTCCCAACGACTTTTCCTTTTTTGCCGCCATGCGCTTGGCAAGCTGAAACAACTCATCCGGATCGAGGCTGGACAATATCGGTTCGTATATCGCATGGTCAATGCCCTTGTCTGACAGTTCCTGGGCAATCCGCAAGGGACCATACCCTCTTTGCAGGCGGCGGGCGATATACTGTTCTGCATAAACACGATCGTCCAAATATCCTTGCCGGCGGCAGTGCTCCAGCACCAGCCGGATAACCGCTTCGGAAAACCCCTGGCGTGACAAATGGCGCCTTACTTCGCCGGTTGTGCGCCAACTTGCCGCCAGATATCGATAAGCGCACGTTTTCGCCTGGATGAACGCCTCTTCCTGGAGAAGTTGGCGATAAAGATGTTCGTCCCAGACACTTCCCTCTGTCAGACCGAATTTCAGGATGACCTCTTGATGAACGGTAATGGCGACTTCCCCATCGACCAGCACCTGGCAACGACGGGGCTGGGAAGGTACCGGTTCAATGGCGGTAATGAACGAACCAGTCATGTTGCTTTACAGATTTGCTTAAAGATCTGCCGGGAACGGGTCATCCGCTTCCAGGGGAACATCGGCCGACGAGACGATCCGAAGAGGGGTTATCTGGCAAACCTCGCGAATCTGCTTCTCGATTTCCTCGGCCACTTCCGGATGCTCCTTCAGGTACTGTTTGACATTTTCCCTTCCTTGTCCCAGGCGCTCTCCTTTGTAGGAATACCATGCCCCGCTTTTCTGGAGAATGTCCAATTCCGTGGCGATGTCGACAATGCTGCCTTCGCGGGAGATTCCCTCACCGTACATGATATCGACCTCTGCCTGGCGGAAGGGAGGAGCCACCTTGTTCTTGACCACCTTGATCTTGGTACGGTTCCCGACCATTTCATTTCCCTGTTTGATCGTCTCAGCCCGCCGCACTTCCAGGCGAATGCTGCTGTAAAATTTCAGCGCCCGGCCCCCAGGGGTGGTTTCGGGGTTGCCGAACATCACACCCACTTTTTCCCGAATCTGGTTGATAAAAATCGCGATACACTTGGACTTGTTGATCGCGCCTGACAGCTTTCGCATCGCCTGAGACATCAGGCGCGCTTGCAAGCCAACGTAATTGTCCCCCATCTCGCCGTCAATTTCCGCCTTTGGAACCAGCGCCGCCACCGAATCAATGACAATGATGTCCACTGCACCGCTGCGCACCAGGGCTTCCGCGATTTCCAGGGCCTGCTCCCCTGTGTCCGGTTGAGACAGGAGAAGCTCGTCAATATTCACGCCAAGATTTTGGGCGTACACGGGATCCAGGGCATGTTCCGCATCGATGAAGGCGGCTGTTCCTCCCAGCTTCTGGGCTTCCGCGATGGCATGCAGGGCCACGGTGGTTTTCCCGGATGATTCCGGTCCATAAATTTCAATGATTCTTCCCTTGGGGTAGCCACCGACTCCTAAGGCGATGTCCAGGGCCAAGGCGCCGCTGGGGATGGTTTCTACCTGGAGAGAGGCTTGCGCTTCTCCCAGTTTCATAATGGAACCTTTGCCAAACTGTTTCTCAATCTGTCTCAAGGCCATTTCCAAAGCCGCTTGACGATCTGCAGCCACATTCCTCTCCCCCTTGCCTATCAATAGCCTCTTTGTCCCTATCTTACCTGACGCTTGCAGAATGAACAAGCATATGTTCGATCATGGATGCAAAAGTGATGGGCCCATTGGGGCCGTGGCTCATAACGAACGGACGCTCCAATCCTTCTTTTTGGCTTTGTTGCGCGGCCTGGCCGGTTCTACATTGACGCGCACGCCTAAAAAGTGGACATGTTTCAATCCTTCCAGCACAAAGGGAGCCACCTGCTCTTTGACTTCAACAAAGGAATATTCATCAAACAGGTCAATCCGGCCGATGGATTGGGCAGTCACACCGATCGTGCTGGTGATCAAATCGATCAGCATGCGCGGTTTTAATCCCGCCCTGCGGCCAACGTTGATGAACAGGCGAACCATTCCCAGGGATGCCCCCGTATCGCCAAAATCATATTCATTCCACTGGAGATTGGCAAGATGGGCGGAATAGTGCAAATGCAGTGCAGCGCGGGCAATCTCTTTCAACGGATAATGAGCTTGCAGTTCCTCAATCAGCTCATCGTATTGTTCAAGCGCCGCCCCTTCATTTAAAACAGCCACCAGCTGTTCCCGCCACTGGGTGCGTTTTTTTCGCGTCACTTCTTCCAAGGAGGGAAGCTCTCGCGGCGAGATGCTCATTTTTGTCTGCTGCTGAATGGTGTGAAGCAACTTCATTTCCCTTGGCGTCACCAGTGTCATCGCGACGCCTGAACGGCCTGCCCGCCCTGTCCGTCCGATCCGGTGAACATAACTTTCAGGATCCTGAGGGATGTCATAATTGATCACGTGGGAAACGTTGCTTACATCAATTCCGCGGGCCGCCACATCGGTGGCTACCAAAAATTCGATTTCTCCTTCTCGAAACGCCTTCATCACTTTGTCCCGTTGCATCTGGCTGAGGTCACCGTGAATGCCGTCGGCCAGGTACCCGCGCTCCTGCAGCGCCTCGGTCAGCGCGTCCACGCCTTTTTTGGTGCGGCAAAACACGATCCCCAGTTCCACGTCTTCACTGTCGATAATCCGGCACAATACCTCCAGTTTATGGGATTCCAACACACGGTAATACACTTGTTCAATGTAGGGAACATGAACATCCCCGCGGTTGATCGAGATGGGGACCGGATCCTTCAGATAACGCTTGGCCAGTCTCCGAATCTCAGCCGGCATGGTCGCGGAAAACAACAAGGTTTGCCTTTCCTTGGGTGTCGCCTTGATGATTTGTTCAATCTCATCAATAAACCCCATATCCAGCATCTCATCCGCCTCATCCAGGACCAGGTATCCGACCTGGCTGAGGTTCAGCGTACGCCGGCGCAAATGATCCAAGATCCGTCCAGGCGTGCCGATGACCACATGAACTCCCTGCTGCAGGGCACGAATCTGATGGCGAATGGATTGCCCGCCGTAGATCGGCAGAATCCTCAGCGATTTGTATCGGGCAATTTTGCGCAATTCGGCGGAGACCTGAATGGCCAATTCACGTGTCGGCGTCAGGATGATCGCCTGAACGGCCAGTTTTTTCGGATCAACCGCCTGGATGACAGGGATGCCAAAAGCGGCCGTTTTGCCTGTTCCCGTTTGCGCCTGTCCAATCACGTCCTTCCCTTCCAGAATGACCGGAATACAGGCCGCCTGAATCGGTGTCGGTTCCTCAAATCCCATATCTGAAATGGATTTAAGAATTTCTTCTTGAATCGAAAGTTGGGAAAAACTTTTCACGTAGGCTTCAACCTTTCTCTCGCAACAATTGGATAAGCTTGAGCATGGCCGTTTTCACGGCGCGTGTTTGGATTTCCTCCCGATCGCCGGCGAATCGGTATTCCCGCACGTGCGACCGTTCACCCAATTTCCAGGCAATCCACACCAGACCTGCCGGCTTGCCTTCCAGTTCATCCGGACCGGCGACACCTGTAATGCCGATGCCGCATGTCGCCCGGCACAAACGCTGAACATGTCCGGCCATTGCCTCAGCCGTCTGGCGGGACACCGTGCCGTGCCGTTCCAAGAGGTCTGGCGGTATGCCCAGGACGTCCCGCTTCGTGGCAAGGGAATAGCTGACCACGCCGCCTGGAAAAACGGCAGAGCTTCCCGGAACCAAAGTAATCAACTGACTGAGCCGTCCTCCCGTACAACTCTCAGCAACCGCCACCGTCTCGCCGCGTTTGCGCAATTCGTCAACCAGTATTTTCTCCAGCCGCAGATTTTCTCCTTCACCATAGATGTTCGCAGGGAAACGTCGGTACAATTCATCAACGAGCGGCTGAAGCATTTGTTCGGCCTGTTCTTTGGAAGCGGCTTTTGCCGTCAGGCGTATTTTCACTTCGCGATCGCCTGCCAGCGGCGCAACGGTCGGATTGCTCTGTTGCTGGATTAAATCCTTGATTCGATCCTCGAGGAGTGACTCGCCGATTCCGTAGAAGTGCAACACTTTCGAATGAATCACAAGCGGCTCGGGGAGAAGCGAGGTGAGAAAAGGGAGGACAAATTCCTGAACCATTGGCTTCATTTCTCTCGGCGGCCCTGGAAGCAGGACATACCAGACCTTCCCTTCCCCGTCTGAAACCGCCATTCCAGGGGCCAAGCCGTATCGGTTTTCGAAAATGTGGCTGCCCTGAACCACCATGGCCTGTTTGCGGTTGTTTTCCGTCATCACGAGACCGCGTTTGGCGAAGAAAGCCGCGATTTTGTCCATCGAAGGCTGGTGCAGCACCAACGGACGCCCGAGCAGTTCGGCCACCATCTCCTTGGTCAGATCATCCTCTGTCGGTCCCAGGCCGCCCGTCAGGATGATCAGATCCGAGCGCTGGCGTGCCAGTCGAAGCACCTCTTTGATCCGTGACGCGTTATCCCCGACCACCGTGTGATAATACACGTCAATCCCAATTTCTGAAAGCTTTTGCGAGAGGTACTGGGCATTGGTATTGGCAATTTGTCCGAGCAACAACTCGGTCCCCACTGCAACGATCTCCGATTTCAATCCCCTTGCCGCCCCTTTCGTTTCCTTTCAACCGGCCTTCTGCAAAACGGACCAGTTTTTTACAAAATATTCCACTCCAGACACCACCGTCAAGATGACTGCCAGCCAAATGGCAATATCCGCCATCGGAATCGCCAGCAGTGAAAAAGGAAAATTGTTGACGATGAGCAAAGAAATGGCCACAATTTGCATGACCGTCTTCAGCTTTCCCATGCCACTGGCGGCGATGACCTGACCATCCGCTGCTCCCACCAAGCGCAAACCTGTGACCGCAAATTCCCGGCTGATGATGATGGTGGCCATCCAGGCGTCCAGCCGCTGCATCTGAACCAGGGCGATCAAAACGGCCGATATCAGCAATTTGTCAGCCAGCGGATCGAGGAATTTTCCCATATTGGTTACCAACCGGTTTTTCCGGGCAATGTATCCATCCAGTCCATCCGTAATCGCGGCCAGGATAAACATGAAAACCGCGAGCATTTCATTCAATGTCAACAAAAAAACCATGACGACGGGAACCAATAAAATGCGCGCCAGTGTGATTTTATTGGCTAAATTCACACCATCCTGCCTCCCATAGCAAATCAAAAAGCCGGATCTTCGTTTCAAGACGCTGAATAAAGATGGCTACCGGCCTGCTTCCACCTGCTGGATAATATAGTTTTGTGGGCGTGCCAAATTCCCGGTTTCAATCGCTTGGCCATTGATGGTCAACTGAATGGCAGATGGCGCACCGATCCGAAGACGAACCGTCGAGGGCAGCTCCGTCTGGTCTTCTCCGGGCCAATGCAAGGTTTCTCCCGGCTGAAGTTCCTTACTGAACAGCTTAGGTCCTTTTGCATGATTCGCTCGGAGTTCAACCCAACATCTGTCTTTTGCCTGAATCTGGATGGCTATCTCATTCCCGGTCAATTCATAATAATCGTTTTGTCCTTCCTGTTTGACCAATTTAAGCTGCGCTGTAGGCTGTGTAGCGGCATCCTCTCCCGCTTCTCCCGGCTTCTCCTGCCCATTCGGCAACAGTTGTTCTTCCGTCTGGCCTGACAGCCCCTTCCCCAACGGCGGCGAGGTAGGCTCCTTGTCTTCCACGGAAAGATTCGGCAATGAGTTGGGAGGCAACGTCTGTCCCGGTTGGTTGAATTCCTGAGACGACCAGAACCAGTAGATGACGATGACGATCAGGCCTACAAAGGCGACGAGCAGGAGGCTTGAGAACCCCTTGGCGAAAAAGGACGGCTTCGGCTGCACCCGGTACCCTTGATGCCGCGCACTGCGAGGCGGTAAAGGGGCCGTATCGCCGTCTGATTTCGGCTCTGACGGAAGATAGGAAGCCAGCAGCTCATCCGGGTCCAGGCCCACCGCTTCCGCGTAACTTTTGATAAAACCACGGGTATAAAAATGCCCGGGCAACAGATCGAACCTTCCTTCTTCGATCGCTTGCAAATACCGCACCCGTATTTTCGTCTCTTCCGCGATCTCTTCCAGGGACTTTCCCTTCTCAAGGCGGGCCTGTCTTAAAATTTCGCCCAGGTTATCCAAGAGATAACCCTCCTTTCTATCTCACAGGCAACCACGAACGAAATTTATATGTACACGATTGTAACGTATGCACCAACCTGCTACGAAATGAATATCGATTCCTTTTCAGGCAAAAAGTCCATTGCCCCTTTAGCATAACAAAAAAGCCCTTCTTGTAAAAGTACAAGTTGGGCTTTTTATCGGCTGTGGCTTTATTTGTGATCAACCAGTTTCACCATCAACCCGGCCAGCATCTTTTGCTCTTCTTCATTTCCTGCTTCCCAGAGCTCTTTTAATAACCGTTCTTCATTGTTTTTCGGGTCCACATGATTGGCCAGGTAATCGCCGATTTGATAAGCGATATTTTGGATGGTCTGATCATCCATGCCGGCAGTTTGAGCCTGGTCTACACGTTGATTCAAAAAATCTTTCCATTGGCTGAAATTATCCAAGATCGACATCTTCTCGCCTCCTCCGCATGTTTGAACCAAATGTTCAGTTGCATTTGTAATTTGCAACAGGAAAAAGAAAAATATGCATCTTTTTTTACCGCCAGCCTCCCGACAAGCCGATCACCTGGCCCGTCAAGTAGGATGCCTGTTCAGAGGCGAGAAATAGCACCAGCGCCGCCACTTCTTGTGCGGTGCCGAACCTTCTGGCTGGAATTTCCATCGTCAACCATTCTTTTTCCTCCGGATGAAGGTGTTGATTCATCGGCGTCTCAATCACGCCCGGGGCAACGGCGTTGACGGTAATGCCGGCGCCTGCCACCTCCTTGGCGAGCGCCTTGGTCATGGCGTTTAATCCTCCCTTGACGGTGGAATACACCACTTCGTTGGCCGCGCCTACCTCGCCCCAGATGGAGGAAATGTTGACAATACGGCCGAAGCCTAACCGCATCATGTGGGGAAGAACCATTTGCGTCAGAAAAAAGCTGCAGCGCAGATGAAGATTCACCATCATTTCCCATTCCTCGACCGTCACGTCCTGCGCCAGGCCATGCATGGCTATGCCGGCGTTGTTGATCAGAATATTAGGATAAAATGAATGCCGCTCCATCGCTTCGCCAATCCGGGACAATCCTTCCAGCGTCGATAAATCGGCCGATACGGTATGCACCATGACCCCTTTTTGCAGGCATTCCTCGGACAGCGCGCGGATCGACGCCTCCGAACGAAAATAGTGGAGCAAGAGGTGATCCCCTTGCTCCGCGAAACTCCGTGCGATGGCGCTGCCAATTCCCCCACTGGCTCCGGTAATCAAGACCCTTCTCCCTGTATTCAATGAAGCATCCCTTCCTCGTTCCCATTCTCCGCCGCGGCGGTTCTTATCATGGCCATTTGCGTTCGAAGTCATATCCGTTATGCAAAGGAGACGGTTTTCCGAACCCTTTGATTGGACTAACGGGAAACAAGCGGTTCGACGATTGAAACGGCCATCTGTTCCGGGTGCAAATGTTCCCGCATCCGGCGGTTCACGTCTTCGCAAGTGATCCGTTCCAGCATCGGCAGCACGGCAAACAGATCGGTCCCGTTAAACCGGTAACTGGTAAACTGATTGGCAATAAACTCGAGTGAGTTGAGCGAACGAAGCCACTGTCCGAT
>Ga0066871_100395_pt1 | contig 29072 bp, 20 predicted proteins | sample CeladaPassage60B_FD_62209 | JGI IMG/M metagenome (GOLD analysis project Ga0066871, IMG submission 62209) | Cellulose-adapted microbial communities from the Joint BioEnergy Institute, USA - Passage3 60B | ecosystem: Engineered > Bioreactor > Continuous culture > Unclassified | place: USA...
AAAAGAGGAACGGTTTTCTTCTTTTTTATCCAAAAAAGTGTCCCAAAAGCGAACGCTATGCGAACACTTTTGGGACATCCTCTTTTTTATAAGGTTTTCTCCTTGAACAGGCCAGCGGCCTATGGACGTACCGGGGCAGCCTAATTTTATTCATCAATATTTTCTATAGGGGCTTTGTCCATAAATGATCTGCTTGAGTGGGGAGCAAAGTTTGCCTACAAACAAGACGAATAAGGGCTTCTTGTCGAACTCAACAGCGCGGTGAGCATGTTAGGAGACGAAGCTAAAGAATAGCTGTTGTCTTCTCTGATTCGCTGGATCAAATCGATGCCCGGATGCATTCGGAATGACTGTGAGGGTTTCGGAACAAGCGTGGAAACGACAGGAATACGGCCAATGGGCCATGCTGAGAGTTTGATGAGCCAGTTGGTGTATCGAGTGAAATGGTGCTGCAATTGGACCGATCAGGATCGAACTATGATCGCCAGATGGATAGGGTTTGTTTCGTCCTTGTGAGGCAGAGAGAAGTGAGATTCGCGCAAGGTGCGGAGGATCTCGGCCGCCTAAGGGAACGCCGTATTGACAGCGGGCTTCTGGAACACAATCTACCAGATGCTGTATGAATTCTGGATTTGGTAGTGTTTTGATAAAAAAGAGGTGATTCCTTGTTTATCAACAGGAACGAGAGTATGATGCGGCTTACAAATAAAATTAAAACGTAGCCCTTTATCCTGTGATTTATATACCTTCCTAATGAATCAAAAAACTCCTGCGAAGTTTTGACTCATTCAGAGTTATCAATAAAACCTTGACTGGCTTTTAGAGGTTAGTCTAATATTAATTTTTAGATGTTAATCTAATGTTAATAAAGTATTGAAAAAGTGTTAAGATTAAAAGAATCTCTGTTTTCTAGAGATTATTAGCGATTTATATGTTGGTAGGTGGGAAATTTTGAACAGAAGATTACTATTTAATAGTGTATGGGTTTTGGTGGTGTTTACTGGACTGTCAGTTATTAATTTTCTTTCAATCAAGGAAATATACGGAGATATACATTATATAAATTTGATTGTATCGAATATCGCTCTTTCTTTGATCTGCTTAACACCATTAGCATCTACGAATAGAAAACGGAAGTTTATCTTTTCTTTCCTTTTATATCTATTTTTTAATGTAATTATCTATAGCGATGTTGTTTATGAACGTTATTATGATGGAATTCTTTCCATTGAAATGATTACGCAATTCACTCAATTGGATACTGTTGCTGATTCTGTATTTACGCTCATAAAGCGTAGCGACTATCTTTATTTTATTGGTGCTATTATCCTTCTCCTGTTTATGATGTTAGTTCCATTTAAATTGAAGGACAATCCATCTATTATGAAAAGGAAGATACCTGTTTTCTTCCTTTCGTTGACAGGTGTGTTGCTCCTCATCATTCCAACTCGGCAAATCAAGGAGGACTTTAGTGATCATCTAAAAGTGGGAATAGCAGGGCTTATTTCTACCCATATATATGACACATACCAATATTTTTCACAAAAAAACAGCTCGGTATTTGCTGAAAAGCAGCCTGTTACAAAAGATGAAAAAGAAAAAATAGAGGAAATTAGGAAGTACTTTCAGGTGAGGCAAGCCGAACATAAACGTTCTCCTTTCTATGGAGTTGCGAAGGGAAAAAATTTGATCGTGGTTCAGGCGGAGTCGTTGAACAATTTTGTTGTCGGGTTAAAAGTGAATGGGCAAGAAGTAACACCCCACTTAAACCGATTAATTAAGGAAAGTTTATATTTTGATCATATTTACCTTCAAATCGGCCGAGGAAATACATCTGATGCGGAATTTGTCGCGAACAATTCATTGTATCCGAGCAGAAAAGATGGTGCATATCGCACATACGTAGATAAAACGTTCCGTTCTTTGCCAATCGTTCTCAAGCGCCAGGGATATATTACGAGCGCGGCACATGGAAATACGCCTGAATTTTGGAATCGAAAAAATGCATATAAGTCCCAAGGGTATGATGTGTTCTATTATAAAGGACATCCAAGCATTGGTTCTCCTGATCACCTAGGGTTAGGAATATCAGATAAGGCAATGTTCCAGAAAATGGCTGATATTTATAAAAAGCAGAGTGAAAAACAACCAATATATGGATTTATTGTGACATTGTCAAACCATCGACCGTTTGAGTTGCCAAAAAAAGAGCAAAAATTATCATTGCCAAAAGAGTTTGAAGGGACGATGGTAGGGGACTACTTACAAAGTGTGCATTATGCTGATGAGGCACTAGGAGAATTTATTCGACAGTTAAAGAAAAATGGGCTTTGGGATGAAACGTTGTTTGTGTATTATGGCGACCATTATGGTCTGTTGCCGGATAATGACGAGGAGTTGAGACGTTTATTAGGAATATCGTTTGACAAAAAAACAATGTTTAATATCCCGTTAGTCATTCATTATCCTAAGCAGACTAAACCAGCTGTTTACAGTGTTATTGGTAGCCAGATGGATATTTTTCCGACGATTAGCTCATTAATGGGAATTGAGCAACCGCTTTACCAACTCGGTTTTGATTTGACTGTGAAAAAGGAAGGATATGTTGGATTTCGCCATGAGATTGTTCCGTACACGTTTTTTTCCGATCAATATGACTATTTAGCATCCCATGATGGTATTTTTGCCCATGGTACTTGCACGAATGCAAAGACAGGTCAAAAAGTGGAAGTGGAAAAATGTCGTCACAACTATGAGCGAGTGAAGTATGAGATTGAAATTTCTGATTTTATCTTCGAGCATAATCTGTTTAGGGTGTTGCCATAGAGACCCTAGGATCAGACAATGCATATGTCTTATCTCCCTCATGTTAGTCTTCGTTCGTTAAATTCGTTCTCCTTTCCAACGAGCATCCCTCGTTGGAAATTTTTTTAAAAAGAAATTTTCCATCATTGGCGAATGTTTTTTGAAAAAAGGGGGTGTAAAAAAAGATTGATTTACTCATCGTATATGGTAACATAAAAAATGACGTGTGCTTAACGCGATTTTATAAAGCCAAGGTGATTGCTCATGAATATCGAAGCGTTTGTGGCATGTTTGGCTTCGCTCATAACGGTATTGGTCATCACCCCGTTCGTCATCAAGTTGGCCGTGAAAATCGGTGCGGTTGACCGACCGAACGGGCGCAAAGTGCATACGAGAGTAATGCCAAGGCTCGGGGGATTAGCCATTTTTATCGGTGTCGCCGTCGGCTATTTTGTCGGTGGGGTTTATCGAGAGCAAGTGACAGGCATGACCGTTGGTGCCATCATCATCGTGCTTGTCGGGATGCTCGATGATTTGTACGAGCTGTCGCCGAAAATGAAGCTGGCTGGGCAGCTGTTGGCGGCGCTCGTTGTCGTCGCTTCGGGGCTGAAGGTCGATCTATTGACCATCCCGTTTGTCGGCACGTTTGAGCTCGGATTATGGAGCTATCCGATCACCGTGTTTTGGATTGTGGCGATTACCAACGCTATCAACTTGATCGATGGGCTGGATGGTCTATCTGCAGGGATTTCCGCTATTGGGATTGCGGCCATTGCTGTGATGGCCGGTATGGCGGGTAAGACGCTCATTTTTACGCTCTGTTTGATTATATTAGGCAGCGTTATTGGCTTTTTGTTTTACAACTTCCATCCGGCAAAAATTTTTATGGGCGATACGGGCGCTTTATTTTTAGGCTATGCCATTTCCGTCTTGTCGGTATTAGGGCTTTACAAGAGTGTTACGCTCTTCAGTTTTGTCGTCCCAGTGATCATTCTTGGTGTCCCGATTTTTGATACGACGTTTGCCATTATTCGCCGCATAGTGAATAAGCGGCCGATCTCGGCGCCCGATAAGTCGCATCTTCACCATCGGCTGTTAGCGCTTGGTTTTTCACACCGTAGTACGGTCTTGCTCATTTATGCGTTTGGCATTATGTTTGCTATCAGTGCCATTTTGTTCTCCGCCTCGACGTTATGGCAATCCATTCTCATTGTCTTTGCCCTCATCGTCATCGGGGAACTGCTGGCTGAGCTAATCGGTTTGGTCAATGATCAGTACAAACCGTTTATGACTTTCCTCCGCAAACTGTTGCGGGGGGGACGAGCATACGGGAATGACCGTTAAAATCGAAAAATTCAACAAAACAGGCCGTTTGTGTCGTTAGAGGGACAAACGGCTTTTTTGAGGAATGGTTTGTCTCTGGAAAATTATTTCCCTCTTTTTTCTTTTTAATACAGCAGGTAGACAGATTTTTTTTACGCCATAGTTATGAGGTTTGCCACAAAACTGCCATTATAATATCAGCATAAATGTGATAAACATCAGCATAAATGTGATAAACTAAACATGTTTAGGAGAATATTTTTGAATTTGGAGGAACTTGCGATGAACGTGCCAATGTTGGATTTGAAAGAACAGTATGAGCAGTTGAAACCGGAGATCCTGCGCGTCTTGGACGAAGTGATGCGCTCCTCCCGCTTTATTTTAGGAGAGTATGTAAAAAAAATCGAGGCGAAGATTGCTGCCTATAGTCGGTCGAAACATGGGATCGGCTGCGGCAACGGAAGCGACGCGATACATATTGCTTTGCAAGCGGCTGGAGTTGGTCCGGACGATGAAGTCATTACAACATCGTTTACTTTTTTTGCGACAGCAGGAGCGATCGCACGACTCGGCGCTAAACCGGTGTTTGTTGATATCGATCCGGTGACGTTCAATATCGACCCGGCACAGATTGAAGCGGCGGTGACGGAGAAGACAAAAGCGATTATTCCCGTCCATTTGTATGGGCAAATGGCCGATATGGAAGCTATTGCGGCGATTGCTAAACGACACGGGCTCGCCGTCATTGAAGACGCTGCCCAAGCGATCGGTGCGAAATACAAAGGGAAATTTGTTGGTGAGCTCGGGACGGCGGCGACATACAGCTTTTTCCCGACGAAAAACTTGGGTGCATACGGCGATGGTGGCATGATTATTACGAACGACGATGAGGTGGCGGAAAAATGCCGGGTTATTCGCGTTCATGGCAGCAAGCCAAAATATTACCATCATGTGCTTGGTTATAATAGCCGCCTCGATGAAATGCAAGCGGCGATTTTAAGCGTCAAATTTCCACATCTTGATCGATGGACGGAACAGCGGCGGAAACATGCAGCGACCTATACGCGTCTGTTGCAAGAAGCGGTTGGTGATCTCATTGTCACGCCGAAAGAAGTCGACGGGTGCTACCACGTATTCCACCAATATACGATTCGTGTGCCGAAGCGGGACGAACTGCAAGCCTTTTTGAAAGAACAAGGGGTAGCAACGATGGTATATTATCCGCTGCCGTTGCATTTACAGCCGGTGTTTGCGCCGCTTGGGTACAAGGAAGGACAGTTGCCGGAGGCGGAAAAAGCGGCAAAAGAAGTATTATCGCTGCCGATGTTCCCAGAACTGAAAGAAGAACAGCAACAATATGTCGTCGAAAAAATCGCAGAATTTTACCGTCGTTTCGCTTGAGCGTTCGATTGACCAAAGGGAACGTCACTTGCATACAGCAATGGCGTTTTCTTTGGCATTTGATCATTTGTTTTGTTCACAACACTTCGTTAGTTATTTTATGATAAGGGATGGTGGCCGGATTGACGGCAGAAAAGCGACCGTTTGTACTATATGAATATTTGCGCTTTTTTTGGCAGCGGAAATGGTGGTTTCTCATCATTCCGCTGGCGACAATCGTTTTGACCGTCATCTTTGGACGGATTTTGCTGCATGAGGAGGAATACACGGGCAAAGCCGTCGTATTTATCGGATCGATTGACGTAAAAGAGCTGACTAATCCGAAAAATATAAAGGCAAAGTTTCCAGATGTGAAGCGTTTGGACGTTGTCGTTCCTGAGGGGCAATACGTGCAAATTACGGTCAAAGGCGACGATGAACAACATGTGAGCCGGGAATTGAAACGCGTAGTATCAGAATATAGTCAAGAGCTTGATCGTCATTCGCAAGAGCGGATTGATGTCACAACAAAATACTTGCGTGCGCTTGAGAAACGGGAGCGGACATTGCAAGAAAAAGTGGATTACTATAGCAATCAAGTACAGTCAGGCCGTTTGAACTCCCAACAACTCGATGACATCAGCGAGTTGCTTGTTGAATCAGAAAACAACTTGACAGAAGTAATGGAACGCGTGAATCGCATTCGCGGCAATCTGGTCTTCTACGAAGAACCAAAGGTATTGTCGGAAACGGTAGAAAAATCGAAGACGTATACGACGCAGCTTGCGGCGATCGGACTTGTACTTGGCGCATTTTTGACGGTCGTTTGGCTCACGCTTTGGAAGTATATATTGGACGCGAGGAGGTATTATTCTTCATGATCCGTTTTGCCATTGTTGGCATGGGGCATATCGCGAAAAAACATATGGATGCCATTGCCAAAGCGGAAGGCGCGGAATTGGCGGCAGTATGCGATACGAATCCGGAACGCTTGCGCGACGTGTCCGATGTTCCAGTTTATACTGACATGGAGAGGATGTTGAAAGAAAATGAGCAGATTGAAGTGGTCAATATTTGCGTTCCATCCGGGTTGCATGCTCCGTTGACGAAATTGGCAGCCCGCTATCACCGCCACATCATTGTCGAAAAGCCGATGGCGCTTCGCACAAGTGATGCAGAAGAGATGATCCGTGCAGCGAAGGAGTACAAGGTGAGGCTGGCGGTTGTGCATCCGAACCGCTTCCGACCGGCGATTCGGAAATTGAAAGAGGCAATGGATCGCGGAATGTTCGGGAAGTTGAGTCATGCAAACGCGACGGTGCGTTGGAATCGCAATCAGGCGTACTATGACCAAGCGGCATGGCGTGGAACGAAAGAGTTTGATGGCGGCGTTTTGATGAACCAAGCCATTCACAATTTGGATTTATTGCTTTGGCTTATGGGGCCGGTGAAAGCGGTGCAGGCGATGGCAGCGACGCGTCTGCGCAAAATTGAGACGGAAGATGTTGCGACCGCTGTCGTAGAGTTTGAAAGCGGGGCGCTTGGCGTCATTGAGGCGGCGACGACCATTTATCCACAAAACTTGGAAGAATCAATCGCCATTTTTGGGGAAAAAGCGTCCGTCAAAATTGGTGGCCGGACGGCCAACTTTATCGAAACGTGGGAAGCGGAAGGAGTCGACGAGGAAGAGCGGGCCAGACTTATCGATGAAATTAACGCTGATCCGTTTGGCAAGCCTGGGCATCAATGGATCATCGAAGATATGGTGCAGGCGATTCGTGAAGGTCGTGAACCGATCGTCACCGGTTTGGACGGATTGGCTCCTGTTCGGTTGATTGAAGCAATTTTGCGTTCGGCGGAAACAGGGACGAGAGTGAAATTATCATAGAAAGGAATGAGCGACATGAACTACGCGGAACGACTGTTGCAAAAATTTGAGCAACGCGACGCGGTCATCGGCGTCGTCGGGCTTGGCTATGTAGGTTTGCCGTTAGCGGTGGAAAAGGCGAAAGCAGGGTTTCATGTCATCGGTTTTGACATCCAACAAAGCCGCGTCGATCAAGTAAATAATGGGATTAACTACATTGGCGATGTCGTCGACGAAGATTTGCATGAGATGGTCAAACAAGGCCGGCTCGTGGCTACAACTGACTATGCTCGCATTGCCGAAGTCGATGCGGTGGCTATTGCCGTCCCGACCCCACTTGATGAACATCATCAACCTAATACATCGTATGTGGAAAACTCAGCGAAGGAAATCGCCAAATATGCTCATGAAGGGATGCTTGTGGTTCTTGAATCGACCACCTATCCGGGCACGACCGAAGAAATTGTGAAGCCGGTGCTCGAGCAAAAAGGACTCGTCGTTGGGGAAACCGTGTTTGTCGCCTATTCGCCTGAGCGGGTCGACCCAGGTAACAAGTTGTTTAAAACCAAAAATACACCGAAAGTTGTCGGCGGCGTGACGAAAACGTGCACGAAAGTGGCAGCTGCGATGTACCGCGCTGTGCTTGAAGGCGATGTACATGAAGTATCGAGTCCGGCGGTGGCGGAAATGGAAAAAATCTTTGAAAACACATTCCGCCATATTAACATCGCGTTAGCAAACGAAATGGCTATTTTGTGCGAGCGGATGGGCATTGATGTTTGGGAAGTCATTGATGCGGCTAAGACAAAACCGTACGGATTTATGGCGTTCTATCCGGGGCCGGGACTCGGCGGTCATTGTATTCCCATTGATCCGTTTTATTTGACATGGAAAGCGCGCGAATACAATTATCATACGCGCTTGATCGAGTTGGCTGGCGAGATCAACAACGCCATGCCAGAGTATGTCGTCAACCGTGCTATGCTCATTTTAAACGAAGAAGGGAAGGCGTTGCGTGGTTCGAAAGTGACGGTGCTTGGTGTCGCTTATAAAAAAGATATTGACGACGTACGCGAATCCCCAGTATTGAAAATTGTGGAACTGCTTGAACAATACGGAGCGGAGTTCTCGGTTGTTGATCCGTACGTACCTTCGTTCCGAGCATGTAACCGGGTGATTGAGACGGTTGAGCTGACGCCGGAACTGCTCGAGCAGTCCGATCTTGTCTTAATTGCGACTGATCACTCCAACATTGACTATGAAATGGTCGGCCGCCATAGCCAAGTGGTGTTTGATACGCGCAATGCCATGAAAGATAATGTGACGAAGCCGGCGAAATACGTCAAATTGTAAACGAAGGAGACGAGACGATGAACATTGTCGATCCCTCTGTCGTCTGCGGAACCAATGTCGATATTGGTCATTTTACGGTGATTGAAGCGAATGTCAAAATCGGAAACGACGTTAAAATCGGCCATCGAGTTACCATTCATGAAGGAACGATCATTGGCGACGGCGTGACGATTGCTGACGGTGCGGTGCTCGGCAAACCGCCGAAACCGGCAAAAACAAGCACCGTCAAGCTGTCGGACGAGCTGCCGCCGTTGGTCATCGGCGATCATTGCACAATTGGTGCCAATGCTGTCGTTTATCGAGGAGCGACGATCGGAGCTTATACATTGATTGCGGACTTGGCGAGTGTGCGTGAAAATGTGCACATTGGTCAATATGTGATCGTGGGGCGCGGAGTATGCGTGGAAAACCATGTGCAAATCGGCGACCGCACGAAAATTCAGTCGAACTCGTACATCACCGCCTATACAGCGTTGGAAGACCACGTATTTATCGCTCCATGTGTTACTACGACCAATGACAACTACATGGGGCGAACGGAGGAGCGATTTGCGAAAATCAAAGGAGCAACTGTCAAGCGCGGAGCTCGCGTTGGCGGCGGTGCGATTTTACTGCCGGGCGTGACGGTGGCAGAAGAGACATTTGTTGCCGCAGGGGCACTCGTCACGAAAGACACCGAACCGAAGACAGTCGTCAAAGGATTCCCGGCGCGATTCAGCAAAATGGTCGACGAGCGGGAGTTGTTGTAAATTGTTATCAGCATTTAAGCGTTTAGGAGCGGATTCGCTCCTTTACGCGTTTATGAATGTCGGCACGAAGCTGATCGCGTTTTTGATGCTGCCGATTTATACAGGCTATTTGTCCAAGGCACAGTATGGTGCGGTCTATTTGATCGATCAATGGACATCAATGCTTACATTTCTTGTCATTTTTGGCACCGATTCGGCGCTCTCTTTTTATTATTATGACACAGATGACGAAGAGAAGCGCCTTTTGTATGTGCGCAATGTCATGTACTTTCGGCTGTTTATCGTTACCATCTTGTTTTTGGTTGTTGTGTTGGCCGGTCCATGGATCGCAGGTGCCTTATTTGATGAGCCGCGCTATGTTGATTTGCTGTACATCAGCATTGCGACATTATTGCTCGATACGATTTTTGTTGTCGCCACAACGGTGATGCGATTTGCATTTCAAACAAAAACTGTCGTCATATGGACACTTGTGAAAATGTTGCTTGTCGCCGTGCTGTCGTATGCAGCGCTCCGGTGGTTTGCAGCAACACCGGAAGGGCTCCTGATCGGACGATTGGTTAGCAGTGCGCTTGTTTTTTTACTTATGCTTCACTTGACCGTAAAGTATATGGTGTGGCATGTGCGCCTGGATGTGTTAAAACAACTTTTGGCTTATGGTGCTCCACTTGTGCCGACTTCCCTTGCCTTTTGGGTGATCGCCAACGTCAGTACGTTTTTCCTCAAACATTTTGCTTCATTGGAGGAAGTAGGGGTGTTTGGGATGGCTTTACGGTTGGCGACGGTGATTACGTTAATTACGAGCGGCGTCCAAATGGCATGGCGGCCGTATTCCATGTCGATGAAGGATCGCGCTGGAAACCGTGAACTATTTGCGAAAGTGTATATGGTGCTCCTTGTCATCGGAGCCGTTGGGTTGATGACAATCGCGACCTTGAGCCCGTGGTTGGTGGAAACGTTTTTTAAACCGGAATATCGGGAAGCCGCGGCCTATATTCCATTTTTATCGGCCGTCACGTTTTTGAACTTTTATTATTTGATTTTGTCTACCGGCTTGTTTCTAACAAAAGAAACTGGTTATATTTCAAAGGTGTTCACGGTGGCCGCGCTTCTTCATTTGGTGCTGAACGCCATGTTTGTACCGTTCTGGATGAGCTGGGGAGCGGTGGTGGCCAGCCTTATCACGTATTTGGTGGCGGTCGTGTTCATTTTCCGCAAAAGCCAGCAAGTGTATCGGGTGCCGGTGACGTGGAAAAAGATGGTGTTGATGTCTGTCGGCACATTGCTCTCTCTCATCGTTGTTGTCTACATCCAACAGGTGCCTTTAGCTGATGAATGGGTGCTTATCGGATGGGGCATCTTTTGCGTCACGCTGTTTGTGAGCCGAATCGATCGCGATTTGCGTCGTCCACTGCGCACAAACGAGGAAGAAAATGAGCAAACTACTTAATAACGTTCTAACGGCGGAATGGACATTCTACCGTTCGTTAAGCATTGATCACTGATGTCGTGAAGAAATTATGGTTTTTATCCATTGTGTTAGGGGGGATTTGCAGTGAAAATCGCCACCGTGTTAGGTGCGAGACCGCAGTTTATTAAAGCAGCGCCCGTCTCGCGCGTGTTGCGAAAAGAGCATACGGAAGTGCTGATTCATACTGGGCAACACTATGATCCGAATATGTCGACCATCTTTTTTGAAGAGCTGAATATTCCCACGCCTGACTATTACCTTGGAGTTGGTTCAGGCAACCATGGAAAGCAAACAGGGGAAATGCTCATTAAAATTGAAGAAATCGTTTTACAGGAAAAGCCGGATTATGTGCTCGTTTATGGTGATACGAACTCGACGCTCGCCGGCGCTCTTGTCGCGGCGAAGCTGCACATTCCGGTTATTCACGTCGAAGCAGGGCTGCGCAGCTTCAACAAGCAGATGCCAGAAGAAATCAACCGCATCATGACCGACCATGTCTCTGAGTTCTTATTTTGTCCAACAGAGACAGCCGTAGAAAATTTACGAAACGAAAATATTACGCGAAATGTCTGGAACGTCGGAGATGTTATGTATGATGCTATTTTATATAACAAAGAGCTGGCGCAGAGCAAATCATCTATTTTAGACGATTTGTCGCTTGAAGAGAAATCGTATTACTTAATCACGATCCACCGCGCAGAAAATACGGACAATGTTGGCAAATTGAAAAACATTTTGGCTGCTTTTGCAGAAATCAAAGGAACGAAAGTATGGCCGATTCACCCGCGGACGAGACGTAAACTCGAGGAGTACGGACTTGATGCATCAACGATTCCGGATTTAAAGTTGATCGATCCGGTCGGCTATTTGGACATGCTGATGCTTGAGAGCGGGGCGAAAAAAATCATTACCGACTCGGGAGGCGTACAAAAGGAGGCATATTTTCTCCAAGTTCCTTGTGTGACGGTCCGTGAACAAACTGAATGGGTGGAAACGCTTGAAGGAGAAGCCAACATATTAACCGGCACGCACAGTGAAAAAATTGTTGCCGCGGTTAACAAGGAAGTGGCTCCTATTTATGCTAATGTATTCGGGGATGGGAAGGCAGCAGAAAAAATTGTGGCGGCGATCGGACAACGATAAGGGGGCATCAGCATGTTGAATGTGTTGATCTGGCTGAGCATTTTGGTCGCCTCCACCTTGATGTTTCGCTATGCAGGCGGAACGCTTTCACTGACGATGCCCAATCTCGTGTCGATCGCGTATTATTACTCGTTTCTTTTGTCGAGCTTTATCGGATCGCTATTGATCACCTTAGGAATCGATGATCATTATATGACGCAGAAACTGTTTCGCCCCGAGGAATACCGACAGATTGGTTTTTTTGTTGTGTGTTTCGTTATGCTAGTATTTCCGTTGTCGATGGTGATCGTATCTAGACTGTTTGGATTTAAAGCACAGGAAGAATTTCGCGATTATGTGCGTAAGCCGCTTGCTCCGTTGGACGGAGCGACGGGCAATCAAGTGTTTTATTCATTTTTGGCTCTGTCCTTGCTTAGCTTTGTTGCTATTGCTTACATGATTTGGAAAACACCGACGATTCCAGTGTTTGCACTGTTCACCGGGACAGATGAAAGCTTGGTGGCATTGCGCATTGAGGCATCACGTCACTTTGCTGGAAACGTGTTATTTCGCAATATTTTTGCCATTACCCTTACACCATTGTTGTCGTTTGCCGCCTACTTGTTTGCCGTGCTCACAAACGAGTGGCGGTGGAAGTTGCTGTTTCTTGCGCTGTTCGTTGGAGCGGTGTTCGTCAATGTGTATGATTTGGCCAAATCGCCGATTTTCTTTTACGTGATGATGTTTTTGCTCTTGCGCATTTATGTTGGAAAAACAAGGCTGTCGGCAGCAAAGCTGGCGCTTTATGGCGGGGTGGGAATGCTCGGGCTCATCGGTATGTACATTGTCATCCAAGGGGTGTGGGACATTGACACGTTTTTGTCGTATAATAAAGGTCCTATTGGGCGCATGATTTTGGCTCAAATCGCGCCAACATTTCTTCATTTAAACGTGTTTGGCGAAGCGTTGCCGTTTCTTTATGGAAAAAGTCTTCCTTCGCTTTTAACCGGTTTGTTTGATGTTGAGAATGTTCGTTCGGCCCGTCTTGTCATGGCGCATGTGTTTCCGGAGCGGATCGAGGATGGAACAGGCGGGGTTCTCAATACGCTCTTTGTGGCTGAGGCATATGCGAACTTTGGCTACATTGGCATCGTGCTCGGTACACTGTATGTTGGAGTCGTGACCCAGCTGTTGTACATTGGGTTGCTTCGGTTGCCCAAAAACCCTTTGTTTTTAAGCTTGCTTGTCTACTTTTCCATCAACATCCCCCGCACAATTGTCGGAGGTTTCACTGACTTTTTGTTCAATCCTACTTGGTTGCTGCTGGCGGTGTTGTTTGGCGGCATGGCATTATGGTTGCGTGTCCAAGGGGATTTACGGGCATGGTTGGCAACGAAAAGGCGAATGACGGATGAGGGATGAAGGATGAAAACGGTATTGATTTATTATCCATTTTCACTCGCTGTGGAACGAAACAGCGGTTCTAAGCTTCGGCCATATGAAATGTATCAGGCATTTTTGCGCTGGGGAGCCAAACAGGGAGTCGAGGTTCTTTTGATCGCTGGCACATCCGCGGAGAGGGAAAAACAATTTCAAATGCTGCGCCGCCAGGGCAAACTCGAGGATGTCTGGTTTTGCTATATGGAAAATCAGACGATTCCGCTTTGGCTTACTGATCCAGAGCATCGGCCGCAGCGTCCGTTTGTTGATTGGGAGGTGCTTCGCTATTTGCGGGCTCGTAATGTTCCAATCGGTGTCTTTTACCGCGATGTCTATTGGAAATTTCCTGATTTGTATCCGCTCCGTGGGTGGAAAAAAGCGTTCATGCAAATGATATATCGTCGGGAGGAGCGGTTTTACGAACGGTATTGTGATGTTATTTTTTTGCCAAGCCTGGAAATGGGAAACTATGTGTCCATTCAGCGTCCGATGGTCGATTTGCCGCCAGGGGGCAAGCAAAAGCCGTTCTCTCGCTTAGAAGCGGCAACGAAAACGCCGTTGGCTGCCATTTATGTCGGCGGCATCAGCAATCCTGACTACGGGCTTCCGCTTTTGCTCAAAGCTATTCGTTTGGCTAACCGAAGCGAGCCGTTGGTTTCGCTTACTGTGGTTTGCCGGAAGGACGAATATGAACGACAACCGTCAGAGGTCAAAGCGGAGCTGGAGGATTTGCGCGTGCGCGTCGAACACGTCAGTGGAGAGGCGCTGGATCGTTTATACGCCGCAATGGATTTCGCCTTCATTCCGCGGCGACGCAGCGAGTACAACGATTTTTCCGTCCCCGTCAAGTTGGTGGATTATTTGTCGAGCGGCTTGCCGATTGTCGCCACAGCTTGTCCGGCACAAAAGCGGCTGATTGAAGCGGACGGGTACGGCGTCATTTGCGAAGACAATCCTGTATCGATGGCGGAAGCAATCGCCAAGATGTCGGACGTGCTTGAGGAGTGCCGCTTGCGCATTGCCGAGACGTTTATGGCGAAACATTCTTGGGAAGCGAGAGTGGAAAAAGTGAAAGAAACGTTGGTTGGAGGACTTCGATGAAAGTCGCCTTATTGGCTCCCGAGCAAATCGATTCATAAGTACGTCTGCTTTTACCAAACGTAAGGCATGGATGTGAAAGTGGTGACAATGTAAGATCATTACGGACTGGAACAGGCGAAGGAAGTCGAGACCCTTATGCTGACGAAACGGCTGTCAGGAAAGTTACTGTATTTCGCCACGGTCTTTGCTCTGAAACGATTTCCCGATTCGTTTTAGCTCGATATTTTATACGCTTATCATGCTTCCGGCTATGGACTGGTTAGGGCACTTGCTAGATGGCATCTGTTTTATGTTTCCATCTGGGGACGGGGAGTGTATTAATTTCCGAAAACCCGTCGTTGGAATTGGCGAGTGCTGGAATATACACTGTGGAAAGTGGATATTATTTGTTCGACAGTCCTTATGATGGTGAAAGAGAGGGGGAGCTATACAGATAAGCCAATCGAAGTGCCACCGTTCGAGATGCTTGAACGGCTGTTGCTTGGTAGAAAACAGCAGTGACAAATAGGAGTAAACGGTGTCAACCATGTTCGCGAACACTACGATTGGCCGGAAAATGCGATGAGCATGCTTCGCTTGTACAAATAAACGTTAAGAGACAGTGATAGAAGCAATGAGAAAAAAAGAGGCTACATCCGACGCCGTGCTTCGTACTCACGGCAGGCGAAATCAAGAATGGAGTGGCTTTGTCCTAGCAAGGATGGGCGTCTGTGTGATTGAATTCTTCTTTTTCATTGCGTCCGTTCTTGCCAATAGAAAGAGGTTATTCAATTTAAGAAAGCGTGTGGAGTGAGCCATGAGAATCATTTACTTATGCCAGCACTTTCCGCCGGAAACAGGCGCACCACAAATTCGTGTGTATGAAGTGAGCAAAGAATTGATCAAACGAGGCCATCAAGTTGAAGTGTTGACGGCATTCCCGCATCATCCACATGGCGTTATTCCGGAATCATATCGTGGCCGGTTTTACTTGTTCGAATCATGGGATGGCATCCCTGTTCATCGGACATGGATTTATCCGTCGCCGAAGGGGAGCTTTTGGAAACGGTTGGCTTCGTACTTTTCGTTTACGTTCAGCTCGTTTTACTCGTTGCTTGTTAAATCGAAGCCGACCGATGTGATCATTTGCAATTCTCCGCCGCTGTTTTTAGGAATTACGGGGTATATTGGTGCGAAACTCAAGCGGGCGAAGTTTGTTTTCAATGTGGCCGATATTTGGCCAGAATCAGCGGTTGAGCTCGGGATTTTGAAAAATCGGCTATTCATCCGGATGGCGAGATGGCTCGAGTTGTTTTTATATCGGAAAGCATGGAAAATCGCCGCGGCGACGGAAGGCATTCGTGAGTATATGATTGCGCAGGGGAAGGCGCCCGAGAATGTCTTTCTATTGCCGAACGGCGTCAATACGGATGTTTTTCGCCCATTGCCAAAGAACCAAGCGTTGCTTTCAGAGCTTGACCTTGAAGGAAAAGTGATCTTTACGTACGCCGGAACGATGGGATATGCCCAAGGGCTTGATTCGGTGCTGCGGGCCGCAGCTATCGTCCAAGCGAAAGATGAACGGGCACATTTCCTGTTTGTCGGTGACGGACAGGAGAGGGAAAAATTGATGGCGCTCAAAGAAGAGCTTGGACTTAAGAACGTGACGTTTTACGGATCGGTTCCGGTCGAGAAGATGCCGGAAATTTTTTCGATTACCGATTACAGCATTGTCTCGCTGCGCAACATCGATTTATTCAAAGGAGCTAGACCATCAAAAATTTTTCCGGCGATTGCCACTGGCACTCCGGTGTTGTATTGCGGTGAGGGGGAGAGCGCGCGCATTTTAGAGGAATACCAGTGTGGAAAAATAGCTCCCCCAGAACAGCCAGAACCGATTGCGGATGCGGTCATGGAGCTGCTCCATCTGTCCCGCGAAGATTACGCCCGCATGGCGGAAAATGGTCGGAAGTTAGCGGTGGAGCAATATTCGTGGATTCGCATTGTCGACGATTTGTTGCGAGCGTTCAATGAGTTAGATGAAGAAACTTATAAAGCTAAAAACACAGAGGGGGCCCGGTAAAGACTTAATTATTTTAGGTTGATGTTTTTAAAATTGTATTTCACTGTCCTGTTAGAGGGCTGATGATTCTTTGTGTCCTCTCGCCGTTTGATAAGTGCGATTATACGCTCTTGATTCGTACGGAGTATATTGAAAGTGGCCAAAGGAGACAATGGGAGAGCAGAGGTGCGCAGTTTTCGGCACCTCATTCCCATTATAATTCACTTGTCTTTTAGTTGGACTAAATCGGTTCTGGTTGAGGAAAAGGTTCTTTGTGGGAACCCGTGCAAAAGAAAAATCACCGATATCCATTATTCTATGGCAATAGGTGCTTTCTGCATCCTGTATCTGGCCGTTAGTGACTAAATCTATTGGGACAAGGGATTTGACCAAGATTAGGTTGATGATTATGTGACTTCACATGATGTTGACGGAAGAAGGGGGATCTTTCGTCACGTGCTTCCCTAGGAGGCTGGTAAAAATCGTTTTTCTTAGCACCATTGACTTTGAAGAACTTCAAGCATCAAGATTTATTATTAGAGAAATGATTCTTTCCTGTGTTTCTGATTAAATCACCAGCCCCTAGGTTTTATCTATCTCTGTATACAATATGGTGGGATCTAGATATAATGTTGCAGAGAGTGTCTAACTTCGAAACATCCTGTAGATTTGTGCCACTTTTATAAACTATAAGTGGAAAATTGAGGATTTTAATCATTTGTTCTGTTATTTGAGGATGTTACAAAACGCATAATGGTTACATAAAAGCGCATAAAAAGTTCACTGTATTGGGAATTTTATACAGCGATCACAATCAAGAACCAAGGGGCAAACAAGATCAAGATTTCCAATATAATCCATGAACATGCATAGATATATGAAATGGATTCATTGTTGAAAGCATTGTTTCGATATATTGATTGCTTAACCCTGTCAGGGGCTCCATATGTAACAGGAAGACCATCGATATTGAACGAATCGCTGTTGAAATGCTTCTTTACTACAAAACGATTTATCATTAGATTATGACTGGTATATTCGTTGGCGGCACTTGAATTGGTTGGACACTAATTCTCAACTAGCACCACAGGTTACATAGGTTTGAATGCTTCTTTTTTCTTGTTCAAGAAAATAATAATATGGGAGATGAGTTTTTAATGCGAATCTGCTTTCTTGCAAGTGCTTCCTCCATTCATACAGTTAGATGGGTTAATGCTATGGTGGAAAGAGGACATGATGTCCATCTAATTACAATGCATAAACCAGATAAAGATAAAATTGATAATAGAGTGAATGTTTACGTGTTACCATTTAGTTCACCTATCGGGTACTATCTCAATGTATTTAGGGTGAGAAAGTTATTAAAGCATATTAAGCCAGATATTTTAAATACGCACTATGCAAGTGGATATGGTACTCTTTCAAGGTTAGTAAAATTTGAACCCACACTGTTATCTGTATGGGGGAGTGATGTGTTCGATTTCCCTTATCAAAGTAAAATGAATAAAAAAATATTAACAAAAAATTTAAACGCTGCAACTCAAATAGCCTCAACGAGCTTTGTCATGAAGAAACAGATAGAAAAGTTCGTCTCTCCTCGTCTCCCAATCGAAGTCACTCCTTTTGGAGTTGATATGAATTTGTTTAAGACCGGCCAAATTAAAAATGAACAATCTGAGGAAATTACTATTGGTATTGTCAAAAGTTTAGAGGAATGTTATGGTGTTGAGTATTTGATAAGGGCAACTGCCGTATTGATTAAAAAATTAGAGAGAAACCAGTTAGATAACGAGGCAAAAAAAGTTAGACTATTAATTGTTGGTGAGGGAAGTCTACGGGATCAATTGCAGAATATAGCAAGGGAATTGGGGATATCACATATTACTACTTTTATTGGAGCTGTTCCTAATACGCAAGTGCCTCATTATCTAAATAAAATGGATATTTTTTGTTTACCGAGTTTACAGGAAAGCTTTGGAGTAGCTGCTGTCGAAGCTTCAGCTTGCGAGTTGCCCCTTGTTGTTTCTAATGTCGGTGGACTTCCTGAAGTTGTAAAAGATGGTGAAACGGGATTTGTTGTTGAACCTAAAAATATAGAAAAGTTAGCTGATCGATTATATGATTTAGTCATAAATCCTGAGCTCAGGTTAAAGATGGGGAAAAATGGGCGTCATTTCGTTAGTTCATTTTATAACTGGGAAGATAATGTGACTAAAATGGAAAACGTTTATAATGATCTGGTTAATAGAAAGAGGAATAATGGATTGTCTTGATTTCTAGGAAGAGAAGTTATCGATTCTAACGGGTGGTTTGCTTGGCTCTTTTTGCCCTTGTTCCATGGGATTCTTTCACTCGCACGTTTCGGTTTTTAGTTAGGTTGGTGAAAAGCAATTGTTTTTTCTTTCACACAACCGTTTTTAGACATAGGAAAGAGGAATTGCTCCATTTTTATCATGTAGGAAACTTGGTTTTGAGTTTCAACTTCGAATTAAGTAAGTCACCGGTCTTTTACAATCATTTTTGAATCAACATAACTAATGATGACAATTCTCTTACCACGATTGGTTGTTCTTTAACCTTATTAGACGTAAAAGCTTTTATGTAACTCTATCCGTGATATAGAGCGTTAGTGATTTAACCGTAAATGTAGTGCAAAAATGCTTTTCTTCTAATTGAAAAGTTCTGGCTTTTGGAGCTTTCGAAAATCACTGTTGACAGGAAACATCGATTTTTCGCCACCCTTCTAGATTCTTCGTTGTTCAGATGGAGAACCAAATTTACCCATTCATTAACCCTGGTGGGATGACTTTGATGCGTCGAGGCAAACTTGTCTAGTTGGAGTTAGCTGTGGGGCTCCTGCTTTCTTTCCTTGAAAATAGCGCTAGTATCAATTAGGAACTTTCATAAAATCGTACAAATTTGAGTGTCTATGGGGTGTAAACTCCTTTGTTTTTCGAGGATTCATTCGCCACTGGGATGTGAAAAGAGCCTCTGGTTTTTACTGGAAGGGTGTCAATTGTGAGATCCCCACCCAGGAATCTTCAATTTAACGGCTCTTTTTCTGTTCACCTTAAAAATTGATTATAAAACTGTCGACCTTCATATGAAATAAATGGTAATAAGCAGCTAGAATATTGTATGCATGTTACAGTCAAGTAGAGAAAGGTGCCCACTTATACCTGGGCACCTTTTCCGATCAAACGTTAATTTGGGATTTGCGCCGATGATTCGTCATTTCGTGTGAGGGAGGTATCCGTTCCATCGAGGGCTTGTTGCAATGTCTCGTTGAGCGAGATAACGGACTGTTCATCTGGAATGTAATAGTACACGCCATCGATCGTTTCGTCGTATCCTTCCAAATGTAAATTTTCTACATCGGCGTTTTTCATTTTTTGATACACGTAGATGAACGATAACAGATCAGATGGAGGAATGTTCGTCCGCACGTGATCCCCTAAATCCGCAATGATATCATCAAGTTTCGTCAGCGAAGTGATGGATGTACTTTTGTCGATAATTGCGCGGATGACTTGTTTTTGTCGCTCATTGCGGCCAAAATCGCCACGAGGGTCCGATTTTCTCATCCGTACATAGGCTAGAGCCTCGTTACCATTCAGTTCTTGCTCACCTTTATGGAATGTGTGCCATTTCAGAGAGCCTGTCAATTGAGCTTTAAAGGTAAATGGAACATCCACGGTGATGCCGCCGAGAGAATCAACCACTTTTTCAAACCCTTCAAAATCGGTTGTAATGTAATAATCAATGGGGATATCAATCAGTTCGTTGACAGCCTCTACTGTTGACTGAATGCCCCCATAGCTATAGGAGTGGGTAATTTTGTCTTTACGCCCTTCGCTCGCAATGTATACGCGCGTATCACGCGGAATACTCAATAAATACACTTTGTTCGTTTTCGGATTGACGGTCAGCAACATTACCACGTCCGACCGTCCCTTTTCGTCATCATATTGTTTTTCCACTCCTACTAATAAAACAGTAAACGGGTCTTTGCGCATTTTAATATGATTTGTCCGATCTCCTGGTTTGAGAGCTTGATAAATCTTGTCGGACGCCTTTTTCGTCTCGGAGTAAATGTTGTAGCCAAAAGTGGCTATTCCCCCAATCAGAAGCAGGAACACGAGCAGCGCGAGTCGCCGAAGTCGCTTTTTTTTCTTTCTCCTTCGTTTTCTTACTACTTTTCTCGTATCCATTGTTTCATAACCTTCTTTCCTCACGGTTTTGTTCTAGGAGGGAGCGGCTGTTCGACATATTCTGTTGCTCCCGTTTGGATGTCCACCCTTCCATTGGTCAATTCCGTCACCCAGTCAGAGAACAAATGCTGACCGTCCTCAGGGACGAGAACGTCAAATGTGACCCGGTCGGCATAATGGATGTCTTTTATAGTATATACGGAAGAGCGTAATTCATTTTCGACTTTTCCAATCCATGTGTAGTCAATTGTCACGTGCATGATGCGCATGAGCCGCCGTTCGACGATGCCTGCAGCATTCAGCCCTTCGGTGACAGCACGTCCATAAGCGCGCACCAATCCGCCCGCACCGAGTTTAATGCCGCCGAAGTAGCGGGTGACGACCGCGACGGTGTCTTTCAACCCCTTTTTTTTCAGCACTTCAAGCATCGGCACGCCCGCGGTGCCGCTCGGTTCGCCGTCATCGTTTGCCTTTTGGATTTGATCATGCTCGCCGATCAAATAGGCTGAGCAGTTGTGCGTCGCATCCCAATGTTTCTTTTTGATTTGTTGAATGAAAGCGACAGCTTCCTCTTCCGTCTCAGCGCGGTTGATGTAGCAAATAAACCGTGATTTTTCGATCACAATTTCCTGCTCACCATATCCTTTGACGGTGTAATATTTTTGTAACAAAACAACACACCTCGATTATAAAAAACATGGAAATCGTTTACTTTTGTTTAATTTTTTTTGCATAAATAGCTAACACTTTGCCCTAACTATGATAAACTAAAAATAAAAAATGATGGATAGGACATGCTTTTACTATTATAAATCGACAACTTTTTTCCTTCAAATAAATTTTGTTGGCGCCCATGCATACTGCTTGGCAGCGCTGCTGGAGGTTGGCAGATGGCAGGGGAAAAACGTTGGGATGAGAAGTATTTAGATAAAATTGTCGAAAAAATGATCGACACTGTTCAACATAGCAAAGACGAAATTTTCCGTATCGGCGAGCAGTCACGCCAAGAGCAAGACTGTTTGTTGCGCGAGTTGGAGGAAGTGAAGTGGTTGACTGTAAGGGTGATCGAAGAGGTCGATCAGCTTGAAGTCAAAGCGCGTCAGGCGCGCCGCCGCTTGTCGGAAGTGAGCCAACACTTTTCGTCCCACTCGGAACAAGATATTCGCGAGGCGTATGAAGTTGCACATGAGATGCACATGAAGCTGGCGATGGTGCGCGAGCAGGAGAAGCAGCTGCGCCTGCGCCGCGATGAGCTTGAGCGGCGGCTGGCCAGCCTGATACAAATCATCGAGCGCTCCGATCATTTGGTCGGTCAAATTACGGTTGTGCTCAACTATTTAAACAGCGATTTCCGCCAAGTAAGCGAGATCATTGAAGGGGCGAAACAAAAACAAGAATTCGGTCTCAAAATCATTGAAGCACAAGAAGAAGAACGGCGTCGGTTGTCGCGGGAAATCCATGACGGTCCAGCGCAGCTCCTTGCCCATGTGCTCCTTCGGTCGGATCTCGTTGAAAAAGTGATGAAAGACCGAGGGACTGAAGCAGCGATTGCCGAAATTCGCGATTTTCGCAAAATGGTACGCTCCGCCTTATCCGAGGTGCGACGCATTATTTATGACTTACGGCCGATGGCGCTTGATGATTTAGGATTAGTTCCAACACTTAAAAAATACCTACAAACGACCGAAGAATATAATAAGGGAGTCCATATTTCCTTTGTACATATGGGTGAGGAGACTCGATTGCCGTCTCGGATGGAGGTGGCGGTATTTCGGCTTGTCCAAGAGTCAGTGCAAAACGCCCTAAAACACGCTGAAGCGAGTCAAATTGATGTCAAAATGGAAGTGACATGCCGTGAGTTGCTTGTCAGTGTGAAAGACAATGGCAAAGGGTTCGACCCATCTGTCAAAAAAGAAAATGCATTCGGTTTGATCGGGATGCGGGAGCGGGTCGAGCTGCTTGGTGGCACGTTGACGATCCGCTCAACAATCGGCGGCGGTACCATTGTGTTCATCCGTGTCCCGATTGACCGTTCAGTCCTAGAAACAGCAAACAAGGAGGAGAGGAAATCATGACAACACGCATTGCCATTATTGATGACCACCAACTGTTCCGTGAAGGTATCAAACGTATTTTAGAGTTTGATGGTGATTTTGAAGTCGTGGCCGAAGGAAGCGATGGACGCGAAGCTCTTTCGATCGTTGAAGAGCATCGCCCAGATTTGGTGTTGATGGATATTAACATGCCAGACACGAACGGGGTCGAGGCGACAAAACAGCTGATTGAGACGTATCCTGATACGAAAGTTGTCGTCTTATCGATCCATGATGATGAAAACTATGTCATGCGCGCCTTGCAAACGGGGGCAACCGGGTATTTGCTTAAAGAAATGGATGCCGACACGCTCATTGAAGCAGTGAGAATTGTCGCTGAAGGCGGCTCATACTTGCATCCGAAAGTGACGCACAATTTGATCCGTGAATACCGCCGTCTGACAACGGAAACAAATAGCAATGTAATGGTCCAACAAGAAGTGCGCCGTCCGCTTCATTTATTGACACGGCGTGAATGTGAAGTACTTCAGCTGTTGGCGGACGGTAAAAGCAACCGCGCGATTGGTGAAACGCTCTACATTAGCGAGAAAACGGTGAAAAACCATGTCAGCAGCATCTTACAAAAATTGAACGTCAATGACCGAACACAAGCGGTCGTCGTGGCGATCAAAAACGGTTGGGTCGAAGTGCGCTGATCGTAGGTCTTCCCCCTTACTGGATGACAGGCGAAACTGCTTTGACGTCAATAGTGGCTAGCATCCGCTGCGGCGATGGTTCATCTTTCATCCGCTCACGGGCTCGACAAGCATCTAGAAGGGTGACGATGTAGCGGACAATGCTGATTCATCATGAGAATTCTCCATTGGAGAAATTTTATAAGTTTCTCTTTGCACGAGAGCGCCTAATTCGGAAAACATCGCTGTTTGTCGCTAACCTTCTAGAACGCCGTGAAAATTGTGGTTTCTTCTAATGGTTTTGGAGAGCTGAAACGTTTATCTATTAGAGAAGCGCCTTTTGGCGCTTTGTGTTTGCTTCAATCACCACACTTTGAGTGATTCGCGGACGTCAGCCTTATGATGCCCATTCTGTCGTGATGTTATACATTTCGCTTGTTAGTGGTGGGCGGCCCACCGTTTTTGGTATAATGGAGGCAAACATTGAATCAGGAAGGATGGCGTCAGTGAAAACGGCAATTGTCACGGATAGTACGGCTTATCTTCCAAAAGAGGTGCGCGAGAGGCTCGGCATTCGCTTAATTCCGCTCAGCGTCATCTTTGGGGAGGAAACGTATCGCGAAGAAATTGACATGACTGCAGATGAATTTTTCGCGAAAATGAAGCAACACCCGACCTTGCCGACGACGTCCCAACCAGCAGTCGGCGAGTTTGTCGACTTGTTCACTGCCCTTCGCGAGGAAGGATATGATGCTGTCATCAGCATTCACTTATCAAGCGGCATTAGCGGCACGTATCAAGGGGCGGTTACGGCGGGGACGATGGTCGACGGCTTGCGCGTTTTGGCGTACGATTCGGAAATCAGCTGCATGGCGCAAGGGTTTTATGCCATGGAAGCAGCGGAAATGGCGCAAGCAGGTCGCACCCCAGAGGAGATCATCGCCCGCTTAGACGAAATCAAGCAAACGTTGCGCGCCTATTTTATGGTCGATGACTTAGCTCACTTACAGCGGGGTGGGCGGCTGACTGGAGCGCAGGCGTTCATCGGCGGCCTGTTGCAAATCAAGCCACTCCTTCGCTTTGAAAACAAAGTGATCGTGCCGTTTGAAAAAATCCGCACACGCAAAAAAGCGGTGAAACGCATCGAAGAACTGTTCGCTGAAGACGCGGAAAAAGGCGTACCGCTGAAAGCCGCCGTCATCCACGCCAATCAGCTGGATGAAGCGGGTCGCTGGCGCGATGAACTGTCCGCTCGTTATCCGCACGTCGAGTTTTTCATCAGCTATTTCGGCCCCGTCATCGCCACCCATGTTGGCGAAGGGGCACTCGGGCTGACGTGGTACCAACCGTAAAGGTCACAGGCTAGCGGAATTCGGCTGCAAGCATTTGTTAGTCAATGTCAAAGGCAAGGCGGTGCTGTTCAGTGATGGTTCCACCTCGCACCGCCTTGTGCTTTAGTGAAGCATTGCTGTTTTTACGGACTTTAGAGGGGGATGAATGGTTATAGCAGTACTTCTCAAATTGAAAGCCCACCACCCCAGCTTCTCTTTTCTTCTAATGATCGAAGTTTCCCCATTTTAGAAGAGCGACGAAAATCGCTCTGTTCATCATCGACGATGGCTGAACGTTCCAGCGATCAAAGTGTTCTTATTGGAAAATGTTTTTTTGTGCTGCATATTGGATGAAATCCTCTTTCGAGGGCTAGTAAAAAACCTTCATGTTCCCATCGAGCAGCGGTTTGGACGGAAGCAAAGGTTAAAGTTTGTGGCCGTTTTCCATTCGAGAAATTTCTTGATTCTAATCAATCACTGTTCCTCTAGAATACTGACGAAAACCGCCTGTTTGTTTCAAGAACGCAAACTCAAAGAAAGCCGTGTGTTATGTTTTTTTCATTTCAAACATCTCCTATACAAACACCGTGACTTATGAAGCCACTGACTTTCTAGGAGTGTGTAGCAAGCTCTCCATCGTGATCCGCATGTTTCTTCACTTTGGATGACACAATTTGTCGAGCCGTTTTCATTCCTTAAAAACATTGTCAATATTTCCCCGGGAATTTTGTCGAAAAAAGCTAATTGCTGCAAGAATACTACCCATATGTCGAATGAAAAAGGGGGGATCATGATTGTCTGTTTCTTCACCGCTTATAGCATCGCTATACGGTCAGCGGATTCCGCGAGAACAACTCCCATTTTCCCATGCCGATATTGAGACCGCCTTGCGTGTTGGTTCGCTTCATGAACAGTCAGGTTTGATCAAAACACCCCGTGGTTGGCGCTGTGTGCGCTGTGGAAATGATGAACGGTCATGGTTCGCTTCATTTCCGTGCGCTCGCTGTGGGACGAATTGTTGTTATTGTCGCAAATGTTTGATGATGGGTCGCATCAGTTCTTGCACCCGCTTGGTACATGTGACGATGTCGCTTCCGTCAGAACGATATGCAGCGCCGCTCGCTTGGAACGGAACGCTATCCGCCGCTCAGGAGGAGGCGGCTATGGAGGTCAAACAGGCAGTTCTCAACAGGAGGGAGCTGCTTGTTTGGGCTGTATGCGGGGCGGGAAAAACGGAGATTTTGTTTCCCGCCATCGCCGCCGCATTGAAGGAAGGTTGGCGTGTCTGCCTCGCCACGCCAAGAATTGATGTCGTCCGCGAGCTCGCTCCCCGCTTTCGCCAAGCGTTTCCTCGCGTTCCGCTCGCCGTTTGGTACGGAGGAAGCGAGGAGCGCGGGCAGATCGCCCCGCTCGTTCTTTCCACTACCCACCAACTGTTGCGTGCGTATCGTGTGTTTGATGTCATGATCATCGATGAAGTCGATGCATTTCCGTATTCGGTTGAACCGATGCTGGAATATGCTGTCAGTCAGACACGGAAAGAACAATCGAGCCTCATTTATTTAACCGCCACCCCATCCCGAGCTTGGCAACTTGACGTTCAGCGTGGCAAGCGGCAAGCCGCTGTCATCCCCGCCCGCTACCACGGCCATCCACTTCCTGTCCCATCGTTCGAATGGTGCGGAAACTGGCGCAAACGGCTCGAGCGCGGCCGTTTGCCCGAAAACGTCCTCGCTTGGGTTCTTCGTCGTTTGGAACAAAGAAAGCAAGCGTTTTTGTTCGTCCCACACATCGATGAATTGGAAGCGGTCACTCGCCTGTTGCAGCGGGTGGACGCTCGCATCGTTGGTGTTCACGCTGAAGCCCCCGCCCGCGCTGAATATGTGCAGGCATTTCGCGATGGGAGCGTACCGCTGTTGGTCACAACGACGATCCTTGAACGAGGTGTGACCGTGCCCAACATCGATGTCGCCGTCCTTGGCGCGGAAGACCGAATTTTTACGGAAAGCGCCCTCGTCCAAATTGCGGGCCGCGTCGGGAGAAGCGCCGCATTTCCCGATGGGGACGTCCGCTTTTTCCACCATGGGAAAACAACCGAGATGGTACGGGCGCACCGCCACATTGTCCGCATGAACGATACAGCGCAGAAAAGGGGGCTATTGCATCGATGAATTGTCTTCTTTGCCATTCCTCGTACAACCCGATCGCCAGCTGGCGCCAACTTCTTTTTCTCGAAGACGTTGATGTCCTTTGCCCGCGTTGCCGCGGTTCGTTTGCGCTCATTGACGGCCGTCTTTGCGAGATGTGCGGCCGTCCGCTCGACGAGGCGTCGCCTTCTCCATGTGCTGACTGTCTCCACTGGCAAGAAGATGAGCAGTGGGGTGGGGTGCTTGTCAAAAATCGCTCTGTGTACGTATACAACGACTGGATGAAAGAAGTCGTTACCTTATGGAAATTTCGTGGCGATTACGCCATTGTCGATGCGTTTCGCCGCCCGTTTGTCCACGCGTTTCGTCAATCGTTCGGGCGCGAGTGGCACATCGTGCCGATTCCGCTAAGCCCCGAGCGTCTGTACGAACGAGGTTTCAACCAAGCAGAAGCGCTCGCCCGCCAGCTTCCATTTCCGTCCTTTCCTTGGCTTGCCCGCAAACATTCCGAAAAACAATCGAAAAAATCGCGCCGCGAGCGACTGGAGACGGACAATCCATTTTTCCTCACCGACTGCCCACCGCTCACAGGGAAACGAATCGTCCTCATCGATGATATTTACACAACCGGCATCACCGTTCGCCACGCGGCCCGCGTTTTACGTGAAGCTGGGGCGACTGAAGTGGGATCACTGACGCTAGTGAGGGCGTGAGCAGGCTAAACATTCGCTTGTTGGATGCCGATATAAACAGTAGCAACCGATCGAGCGGAGAGTGAACGGGGATGGAAATTCGTAACATTTTTATGAAACAAGCGATGAGAGCATCTGACCAGCCAGTTGTGCTGCAAAATGGTGAAACGTATGATGCGGTGATCAAGGAGAAAAAAGGCAGCGAAGCGATCGTCCATCTCAAAGGAACGGATGTGCGAGTTCAGGCAGAAGGGGAGTGGCCGCGCGAAGGGCGTGTGATGATCCAGATCGTCGGTGAACAAGATGGGGTGCCTGTGGCGCGAATCGTTTCCCACCCGCAACCAGAGGCGAATGAACAAGTGACTCGTTCTTCTGCCTCTGAACCATTAACTACGGAACTGAGGCAAGTCGGAGCTTGGTTGCAAAAACAAGGACAATCGCTCACGAAAGAGACTGTTTCCACCTTACAAACGTTTTTCACCGAAGCTCCAGGCACCGTAGAGCAGAAGTTAGAAACCGTTCGCGCTGTCATCAATAAAAAACTGGAACTGACGGGTACTCACCTTGTCACTGTTCATGAGGCACTGCATGGAAAACCGTTAGGAGAACAATTAGCCGAGATTGCTAACAACCTCGATCCTTCCTTTATGTTAACCAAACGAGAAGAACAAGGAGCGGCGAAAGAGACGACGCAAAACCTGACCGTTGGATTAGAGCGTCAAGGAGGCCGGACGGAAAAGGCACCAATCAACGAAGCAGCCGACCTCCTCCAACAAGTGCGCGAACAAATTGCTCGTGAGCCGAACTTATCGAAAGCAGTGGAGTATGTCCGCCAACAAGTCGTTCACGCACCGAATGTAGATCGGAATACGGCGAAACAAGTGGATCGCGCGTTGCGTGAGGTCGTTCAACTGCAGAGGCAAGGGTGGGAAAGCGAAGCGCGGGTGCGGTTGAATGAGGCATTGGTGAAGGCGGAACAAGTTGCACGTGTTTCAGAAGCAGGCCGCCAGCTGAGAGATAACCGTCTCCAAGCATCGCAGGATTTGGTGGAACAAATTCGGGAAGTCCGAACACAGGTGGCGAAAGCACCAGAGTTATCGAAGGCCTTGGAACAAGTTCAAAAACAACTGGTAGAGAACGTCGACGTTCCAACAGAGGTACGGGAGAAAGCGGCGATTGCCGTAAAGGAAACTCAATGGCGAAAAGCTAACGGGCAAGAGGTTCTGGCACGCCGCACTTTGGTGCAGGCGCTCGAAGACATGGAACACGCGGTTCAACCGGAAAAAGCGCCAACCACCGAAACAACCGCCC
>Ga0066871_100400_pt1 | contig 28437 bp, 23 predicted proteins | sample CeladaPassage60B_FD_62209 | JGI IMG/M metagenome (GOLD analysis project Ga0066871, IMG submission 62209) | Cellulose-adapted microbial communities from the Joint BioEnergy Institute, USA - Passage3 60B | ecosystem: Engineered > Bioreactor > Continuous culture > Unclassified | place: USA...
TAGAAACAAGCTTCGTTCGTTATATACTGTTTCTTTTTTACAAATGTAATAAAAGGAATATTTCCTGTCAAATTTCTCTACGGTCTACGCATGCATTTCCTCTTTCCGTTCCTTTTGTATGATTGAAACAAGTTCGGTAGCCCGTTGGGTAATGGCTTCTAATTCATCGGCCGCCCACCGGTGTTTGACATTCACTAACGAGCCTCCAATACCAGCCACATCTGCCCCTGCTTTTATATACTCTCCGACCGTTTCTCGGTTTATCCCTCCTGTTACCATTAGAGGAATATGAGGGAGCGGATCTTTTAAACTTTGAATATACTTTGGCCCAAAGACATGAGCCGGAAATATCTTCACCATATCAGCCCCATGTTGAAACGCAGTGACGATTTCTGTCGGCGTCAGTCCACCGGCAATACTTATAGATTGATGCTGTTTTGTTGCCTTAATCACATCGACAGAAAGTGACGGTGAAACGATAAATCGTGCTCCCGCAAAAATAGCTTGCTGCGCTGTCTCGGAATCAAGCACCGTCCCAGCTCCGATAAGCATATCGTTTAATTCATTTGTAGCCTTTTCCAGTGCTGCTAGGGCTTCAGTGGTTTCCATCGTAATTTCAATGATTGGAATCCCTCCCTGACGCAGGGCAGAGGCAATCGGGAGAATATTGTCCACTGTCGCGCCACGGACAACAGGCACGATGCCAATTTTTTTGATCGTTGTCAATACATCCATAAAGATCTTCCTCCTTCTTACCGGGTGACATCTTCCCCTTGGCGGTCAATGAGCCGCTTTACTTCATCCCTCTCCGGCATCCCGTCCACATCGCCTTCAACCATCGTTACTAGCGCCCCGACTGCATTCCCCCGTCGGACAGCCTCGGTCAGACTGAGTCCATCAAGCAATCCAGATAACAATCCAGCTGCAAATCCGTCACCAGCACCGACCGGATCAATAATCTGCTCAACAGGAAATCCAGGAACACATTCATTTGCACCGCTTGTAAAATAATGTGCTCCGCTTGCACCAAGTTTAATGACAACAAGCGATGCGCCAGCATCGAGCAACCGTTTCCCCCACTCTTCAATCGATCGATCACCGAACAAAAACGCAGCTTCACTAACCCCAGGGAGAACGATATCTGCTTGAACAGCAATACGAAGAAGCATCTCCCTCGCTTCATTTGCTTCGCGCCACAGCTTCAAGCGCAAATTCGGATCAAAGACAATTTTCACTCCGTGACGGCGAGCCATGGCAATTGCCGCAAAAATCGTTTCTTGGCAGCTCCTGCTTAGCGCTGGAGTAATCCCGGTAATATGCAAATACTTCGCCTTAGCGATATATTCCTCATCCAAATCATTAGGCGTCAACCGGCTTGCCGCCGATCCCCGGCGATAGTAATACACCCTAGTATCGCCTGGACGTCTTTTTTCCTTAAAGTAAATACCGGTTGGCGCTTCCAGATCGGCTTTCACCTGGCTGATATCCACGCCTTCACCTTGCAGAAAAGACAAAATCGCTTTCCCGAACTCATCGTCTCCCACTTTGCTAATCCAACCGACTCGATGGCCTAAGCGGGCAAGGCCGACAGCCACATTCGATTCCGCACCACCGATTTGTCTTGTAAAGGTGATCGCCTGCCTCATGAATCCACCGCTTGTCGGTGTCAATACGGCCATCGATTCCCCAATCGTGACGACGTCCATATCATTTCTTCCCACCCTATTAAAACTGGTATCATTCTATAAAACTAGGTAAAAACAAACTCAATTGAGGAAATACTATTAAAACAATCATTAGAATGGTTAAAGCCATCACAAAAGGAATACTTTCCTTTACAAAATCCTCAATCGCGACATTACCCAATGAACAAATGGTATACATATTCACACCCACTGGTGGAGTAACTCCCCCAATCTGAATCATAATTGCCATGAGAATTCCAAAATGCACCGGATCAAATCCAGCTTGGGTTATAATTGGTAAAAATATAGGTGTTAAGAGTAAGATATTTACTGTCCCTTCCATCAACATTCCTGCCAAAAACAAGAAAATAAGAATCGTAGTCATGATAATAAAAGGACTATCAGATATTCCGACAATAAAGCTGGCTAATTTGCTTGGGACCTGTTCGTATCCTAGAATATAACTTACAATTGCTGCCATAGAGATAATAAACATGATCGCTGCATTATCTTCTACACAGTCTTTTAAGCACTGATTTAACTTTTTCCAATTCAATTCACGGTATATAAACTTGCCAACCAAGAAAGCATACACAACCGCAAAAGCTGCTGCCTCAGTCGCGGTAAAAATCCCTAATCTAATAGTCAGCACTAATAAAATAGGAAATAGTAATGCCCAGAAACTTTCCTTAGTCGCTATGACTAATTCTTTAAAGGATACTTTTTTTCTGCTGCTCTCAATGTCATATCCTCTTTTCTTAGCAGATATATAAGCTGCAATCATCATTATTATTCCCATCAAAATTCCTGGAATAATACCTGCGATAAGCAATTTCCCGATAGATACTTGGCCAACAAACCCATATAATACCAAACCAATACTGGGAGGGATAATTGCTGTAGTTAAAGAACCACAAGCTATAACTGCCGCCGAAAATCCACTAGAATACCCTCTTTTACGCATTTCAGGTAGCAAGATGCGCCCCTGCATGGCTGCATCTGCATTAGACGAACCGGATACTCCTCCCATAAGCATACTCAAAACAATTGAAACATGCGCTAATCCGCCAACCAGATGTCCGGTTAAAGCCTGTGCTAATCTCATTAATCGAGTAGTTATACCTGCAGCCTTCATAATATGACCAGCTAATATAAAGAATGGTACTGCCAAAAGAGGATAAGACTGAGTACCCGCTATCATCCGTTGCACAACTACCGGTATAGGCACACTAACATCGTAAAAAAAGTACGTTAGACCGGCTATACCGAGAGTAAATGAGATAGGCACCCCTAATATCAATAGAACAGCAAATACCAGCACTACTAATAACAAACGATTCCCCTCCCTCTACTTTTCTCCCATCCCGTTTTTTATAAGAGTAAATATCTTCGTTACCGTAGTAAGGCACATTAAGGCAGTGCCTATTGGAACAGCTATGGTAACCAATGCATAGCTAACGGGCAAATCCCCTAATATTCGACCGTTATTCTCCATAGTAAGTAATACTCCAACATACGTAATCAATAACAAAAATGCCAACAAGGTTAAATAAATGATCAATGAAATAAAATATCTAATTCGAGGCGATAAACGTTTTATAATAAAATCAACTCCAAGATGTCTGTCATTTCTTAAAGCCTGATCAGCTCCTATATATATTAACCAAACAAATAAAGCAGCTGCTATTGTATCGGCTCCATTGATGGGATAACCAAGGTAACGAAGCAACGATGAAAAAAACACTAACAAAACAATAACTCCTAGCAATAAAGTTGAAAGGATTTTTTCTATTTTGCCAACAAATATAATTACCTTCTCCATTCCTATCCCCTTCTAGCCTTTAAAAATTAATCAGTAGACATGCTAGAGTTATTACCATTCTTACTCTAGCATGTCATCATTCCGCTTATTCTTGACTCATTCTGCTAACACTTTATCAACCTCTTGTAATAGGTCTTGGTATCCTAGTTTATCGTAAACAACCTTTGTTTTTTCTTTAAACGGAGCAATATCCACTTCTCTAATTACAGCTCCTTCTCTTGTCATTTTATCTTCTAGTTCTTTTTGGCCTGTTAAAACCTCATTAGTTGTAAAATCTCCAGCCTTTGTTGACTCCTCTATTAAAATTTGCTGGTATTCCTGAGGAAGAGTCTCAAACCATTTTGTTCCTACCACCAAACAATTCCAGAGTTGTATATGTTCCGTCTTAGAAATGTATTTGGAAACTTCATACAGTTTAGCCCCATCAGTCGCTGAGTCTTGTGCTTCAGCCCCATCAATAACTCCTTGTTCTAAAGCAGGATAAGTTTCGGTCCAAGGTAGCGAAACTGGGCTTGCTCCAAGAGCCTTGATAGTTTCTTGCCAAACAGGAGAGCCTGGGGTTCTAATTTTTAATCCTTTAAGATCCTCAGGGCTAGAAATCCCCTTTTTTGTTACAAAATTGCGTGACCCAGTATAATAGTTAAATGAAAGAACTGTTAGTCCTTTCTCTTTGGATAATTTATCCAGCCATCCCTTTACTAAATCTGATTTAACTAATTTTTGCATTTCATCTACGCTATCTGTTAAATAAGGAGCTAATAATATGCCGATCTCCGGGACCCATACTCCCAAACGCCCCGCATCCGAATTAATTGCTATATTTCCTCCAAGCATTGCCTGTTGCAATAAATCCTCATCGTTCCCTAAAACCCCATTCGGGTAAAGTTCAACCTTCACTTTACCATTTGTTCTCTTTTCTACAGCCTTCTTAAACTCGGAATAGCCTAGATAAACTGGGTCTTGTTCATTAACCACCATATGGATTTTTAACGTATATGATTTGCCATCTTTCTTCCCACTAGTTTCTGATGACTTGCCACACGCAGTTGTAAAAGCAATGAGCATGAACGCAAGAAAAATAAGTATGCTTCGTTTCATTTTTCTCCCTCTTCTCTTCTTTTTATCCCTGTCGCTCTACAGTTTCTCTTTGGCACCTTTGATGAGTGTTGATCAAAGGATAAGCTGACTCTGAGAATGCTCCGCCATGTTCAATAAGATAGACTGTGTAACGTTTTCATAGAACTTCTGACATCCCCCCCAACATAAATCTCTTTAAAACACACCTAAGTTAATATTTCAATCTGATTCACTCACAACATGTAACAGATAACGATTAGGATCCCTCCTTTCGTTACAAATGATTGAAATACAGTTCAATAGGTATTTCATTTTGTATATTAGTCATACTAGTATATCAGTTTTGTTTTAATTATAATCAAAAACAGAAGGCGCTTTCAATACTTTTTTGAAGATTCAAAACAAAAAGGAGGGAAATAGCCCTCCTTTCTGTCTCTCTGAAATAAACATAGTAAAAAATTATTCAACCCTCTTTTTCTTGTAAAAGAACAGTTTCGAGCAGTAGAGTTAATGAGATAAGAACCGAGCTGTGCATCTAACACAACTAATCGCTCACGGTTCGAATAACGGTCATTTTCGTTTAATCCCTCATGGTAATTGGTGAAATAAGGGAACAAAAAAACTCGATGGACGAAATGATTTTTGAGCCATTTCCTCCCCCCATGACAGCCCGGATATACTCGTCATCGATCACATGCTGACGATCGTCGCTGCACATTTTTTCTGTCTGCTTCCCTCTAAGACAATTCATTCTCCCTTGTCGACACCGCGGAATCATTTCTCAAGCGCTACATAGGCAGTCCAACATTTACCTACTGAATATAAATTGTTGCGCGATTGACTGAGGGAAACGTCTAAACTGTCATACATCATAAATTCCGCTCCGCTCATCGCGCAGATGCTGTCAAGTCCTATTAAGCCATTTCATTTTTTGTGGATTCGGATGATCGAGGCGAACCATGTTCATTCCCCTGATCATCTTGTAACCTAAACGTCAGTTAATCGAAATATCAGATAAGGCCCTTCATCAAACATCAGCACAACAATCCGACGAGATGTCTCAACATGTTCAATCATTTCTGCTCGAGACACGCCATTCATCTATCTATTTGGCTACGCTAAACCGGTACGTCGTCGTTGACACCCGCTCCTCATTTGCTGACAGTACCCAAGACGGAAACTGTGCATGGTGAATCGCATCTGGCAACCCTTGGGTTTCAAGGCAGATGCCCAAATATTTTCGCGATGGCGCACCGTTAAGATCGAGCCCTTCCGGCAATTGGTTTGACGTGTACACCACCACACCGACTTCATCCGTCTCGACTGTCAACATCCTCCCACTCTCGTCGTCATAGAGCACAATTTCTTTGTCATGATGCCGGTCAAGCCAAAACGGATGATCGTATCCTTGCCCGACAAGTTCAATTTGCGGATGTCCCGATTCGACTGCCTCTCTTACTCTCTTTCCTTGACGCAAATCAAACGGTGTGCCGGCGACATCGATGACTGCTCCGGTTGGAATCAATTCCTTATTCAACTCTAACACGCGCGAACTTTGGATCGTTAACGTATGGTCCAAAATATCCCTTTTTAAGTTACCGCTTAAGTTAAAATACGTATGATTTGTCAAGTTGAACAATGTCGTTTGGTCCGAATGGGCTCGATAGGTGACGATCCATTCGTTGTCATTATTAAGCCAATACGTCACTTGAACATTCACTGTTCCAGGATATCCTTCTTCCCCGTCTGGACTCGTATAGGAAAAGATCACCCCGACTGCATTGTCGCGCTGGATGGACTCCGCCTCCCAAAGTACGCGGTGGAATCCATTCGGACCGCCATGCAGATGGTTATTGTTTTCATTTTTTGCTAATCGATACGTGACGCCATCAAGTTCAAAGCTTGCCCCTTGAATACGTCCTGCCACACGGCCGATCACCGCCCCAAAGTAAGGGGCATTCGTCAAATATGGCTCAAACTCGCTAAATCCAAGCACAACGTTCTCAACGTTTCCATTCCGATCCGGGACAAGCAGTTTCGTCACAATGCAGCCGTAATTCGTCGCCGATAGTTTCATGCCACGGTCATTTGTTAACGTAAATAGAAGGACATCTCTTCCGTTACATTCAGACCATTTTTCGCATGTAACTTCCATGTGGATTCCCCTTCCTTATAACCTCACAATATTTTCCGTCTCCAGCGATGTGTGGCAAGCGTCGATCACCCGCGCCTGTCTGACCATGTGCTCCGCCGAATACGACAGCGGTACGCCTTCAAGGATGCCGCGTGAGAAATGTTCGATTTGCATCACATATTGATCGCCTGACACCGTTTCTTCTCTTATGTTTCCATCATCAGTCATAACGATGATTCGCCCCTCACCTTCATCGACATCTGGTCGGTACGCCCGTGGGACAACGATTTTTCCTTTCGTACCTACTACTTCGTATTCGTTTTGAAAGAACATATCAAAACTACACGTGAACTGAGCGAGAACACCATTTTCCATCTTCATCCATCCATTCGACGTCAAATCAACTGAACGGTGCGGATCAAACTGGGATTGAACAAACAGCTCCACAGGCTCGGCGTCAAGGATATATCTTGTCGAGTGCACGCAATAGCAACCGACATCAAACAAGCTCCCTCCGCCAAGTTTGTCATTCATGCGGATATTCATTTCCCGGTCTTGCAAGTAAAAAGAGAAATGAGTACGCATGTACTTGACGTCGCCAATTTCGCCAGCGGCTAAAAGCTGCTTCACCCGATCATGCTGCGGATGGAATTGGTACATGAATGCTTCCATGAATAAAACACCGTTTTTGTCGCACGCCTCTATCATGCGCCGAACATCCTTTTCACATAGGGCAGCTGGCTTTTCACAAAGCACATGTTTTTTCTTCTGTGCTGCTCTGATCGTCCATTCGGCGTGCAGACTGTTTGGGAGCGGAATGTACACCGCATCGATATCAGGGTCATTGAGCAGTTGTTCATAGCTGTCGTATGCTCTTGGAATCCCGAGCTCCTGCGCCACTTGGCTGGCCTTCCCACTTTCACTAGCGATGGCCACGACTTCAGCGTGATCTGCCCGGCGAATAGCCGGAATCATAACGTCTTTGGCAATGGCTGCTGTGCTGATAATGCCAAATCGGACGTTACGTTTCATGTTTCTTTTCTCCTTTCCGTTTTCAAATAGATAGGCTGGCTAAAACGAGCCAGCCCTCTCTCAATTTTCCAGCAAACAAACCGAAACACCTTAGAATCAACTTGCCTTACTTTTACTTGAGATATCGATCCAAACGGCCATAATTAAAATGAGTCCTTTGACAATATATTGCCAAAAGGTTTCAATGTTCATCATGCTCATACCGTTATCAATACTAGCCATAATCAGAGCACCAATAATTGCCCCAACAATATTTCCCCTACCTCCCATTAAGCTTGTACCACCAATGACACAAGCGGCAATAGCATCCAATTCATACATTTCTCCACTGCTTACTGTAGCGGCATTCAGTCGGCTTGTCAAAAGAACACCTGCTATAGCCGAAAGAACTCCCATTAAAACAAAAACGGACAGCACAACTCGCTTAATGTTGATTCCAGATAAAGCAGCCGCCTCAATATTCCCACCGATTGCATAAATATATCGTCCAAATGGTGTCTTAACAGCGATAAAGACAAAAATAACCGCCAATAAGACAACAATGAGCATCGGGATAGGAACGCCGTAATAACGGCTTAACATGTACACTAGAACTAAAATGCACAACGAATAGATCGCTGCTTTCCCATAATCATTTGCTCTCGAATTGAGCACTAATCCTAGCTCTTTTCGTTTCTTTCTATTTCTCTCTATAGAAACAAATAATAGAACGATACTAACAGCAGCTAAAATATAACCAATCGCATAAGGGAGATAGCTATTTCCAATCGCCTCAAAACTACTATCTAACGGTGCTATTGTTTCACCATTACTAATCCCGATCAAAATCCCTCGAAAAATTAACATTCCTCCCAGGGTGACAATAAAAGCAGGAACACCTCGATAAGCAACCCACCAACCTTGCCAGAGCCCGATCAACGCACCGGCAACAATCGCCACGAAAATGACGGTGGCTGTCCCCCAACCATACCATACTTGCAATATTGCGGCGATTCCCCCGGTTAATCCGACAACCGACCCAACCGATAAATCAATATGGCCAGCTATAATAACTAACGTCATACCAATTGCTAACACAGAAATAACAGACATCTGCATAAATAAGTTAGACAAATTTCGTGATGATATGAATTCACCATCAGTTAAGACACCGAAAATAACGGCGATAAAGACTAATGCTATAATCAGTGTATAAGAACGAAAGTCAAATTTCCATTGTACCTTTCCATCCATTTGGCTCTTCGATGTTGCTGCAGGAATCGAGCTTTTCATCCTTATTTTCCTCCTGTTGCACAAGTCATAATTTTCTCTTGTGTCGCCTCATGACGTTGAAACTCCCCAACCATTCTTCCTTCTGACATCACTAAAATGCGATCGGACATTCCCATGACTTCCGGCAACTCAGATGAAATTAGAACAATCCCAACTCCTTGGCTGGCTAGATCATTAATAATTTTATAAATTTCGTACTTCGCCCCGACATCGATCCCACGAGTCGGTTCGTCCAAAATCAGTATTTTCGGGTTATTTAAGAGCCATTTACTTAAAACTACTTTTTGTTGATTTCCGCCGCTTAGTTGGGATACCTTTGCTTCTAAAGTAGGAGCTTTTAATTTCATTTTCCTCGTTATTTCTTCGGCCTTTTTTACTTCCAACGTATGATCAATAACATTCCGCCTTGCGACCTTTTTCAAAGCGACAAGAGTAGCATTCTTAATAATATTCATTTCCAAAACAAGGCCATATTTTTTTCGATCCTCAGATACATACGCCATTCCGTATTTAATCGCTTCTGCAGGACGATGAATATGAACTTGCTCACCGTCAACCCAAACCGTTCCCTCTTTCTTTCCACCATAAGCACCAAATAGACTAGTAAATAGCTCTGTTCTCCCCGAACCCATCAAACCTGAAATTCCAAGAATTTCTCCTTTTCTTAGAGAAAACGAAACATCCTTAATGACGTTCCTACCCGTACGTTCATCTCTAACAGAATAGTTCTCCACTTTAAGCACTTCTGTCCCTATCTCCCGAGGTTCATACGGGTATAACTCATTCAGTTCCCGACCTACCATTTTGGCAATAATCCGCTCTTCAGTCAGTTGATCAATGGGATCGGTACTGATGGTTTGTCCGTCACGCAAAACCGTTACCGTATTAGCTAATTCCATAACTTCATTTAGTTTATGAGAAATATAAATACAAGTAACTCCCTGTGCACGAAGGTCGCGAAGAATTTGCTTTAAAACTTCTACATCACTGTCTGTCAGTGCTGCTGTCGGCTCATCTAAAATAATAATTTTAGCGTTCTTTGCAAGTGCTTTGGCAATTTCAATTAATTGTTGCTTGCCGACCGTTAAATCTCGAACCTTTGTTTCCGGATCAATGTTCAGTCCTATTTTCTGCAGCCATTTTTGCGTCTCCGAATATAAGCGATTCCAATCAATATATCTTCCTCTCATCAACTCATGACCGAGAAACAAGTTCTCGGCGACCGTCATTTCTTCAACTACGGCCAGTTCTTGATAAATAATCGCAATTCCCGCCTCTTGTGATTCTTTAATATTTCTAAATTGCACTTCTTTTCCTTCGACATAGATCTTTCCATCATATGATCCGTATGGATAAACCCCGCTTAAAATTTTCATCAATGTAGACTTCCCGGCACCATTTTCACCACAAAGTGCATGAATCTCTCCTTTACGGACGGAAAAGGTCACGTTGTCCAGCGCCCGAACCCCTGGAAACTCTTTTGTAATCCCCTTCATCTCTAGAATATACGGTTGCATATATCCCACCTACTAACAAAGAAAGTTAGATTGATAAACTAAGTTTAGAAGCTGCGGACAGCATCCACGTTTTTAAGTGAAGATACTGTCCGCACATCGATTAATAGCGAATTATGGACGCGGCGGGCGTTTGTCTTCAGGCACATTTTTATAAACTTTATCATACGAATGGAATCCATCTTTAATAACGGTGTCAATGACATTATCTTTATCAATCATAACTGGATCGAGTTTGATAAACGGTACATCTACTTTTCCGTTATTTACTGTTTCATCCGCTTGAATTTTTTCGCCCTTCGCCAGCTGCACTGCGACTTCAGCAGATTTTGTCGCAATGCTCTTAATCGGTTTGTATACCGTCATTGATTGAGTTCCTTCGACAATCCGCTGAACAGCAGCTAAGTCAGCATCTTGTCCAGAAATCGCCACTTTTCCATCTAAGCCTTGAGCCTTTAACGCTTGGATTGCTCCTCCTGCAGTGCTATCATTCGATGCCACAATCGCATCAATTTGGTTTTTATTGGCCGTCAATGCATTCTCAATAATTCTCATCGCTTCAGAAGCTTGCCAGTCTTTTGCCCATTGATCCCCGACGACTTTAATATCCCCTTTATCAATTAAAGGTTGTAAAACCTTCATTTGCCCTTCTCTAAACATTTTGGCGTTATTGTCAGTCGGCGAACCGCCCAATAAAAAGTAGTTTCCTTTAGGAACTTTTTTCACTAAATATTCTGCTTGCATTTCTCCGACACGTACGTTGTCAAACGAAACGTAAGCATCTACATCCGCATTCATAATGAGCCGGTCATAAGAAAGTACTTTTACCCCTTCTTTTTTGGCCTGTTGAACGACTGGAGATAAGGATTCAGTATTAACGGCTACAATGACTAAAACGTCAATTCCTTGGGATAACATATTTTGAATTTGTGACAGTTGCTTCTCGCTATCCCCGTTTGCAGACTGAACCAGAACGTCAGCCCCTAACTTCTTGGCTTCTTCGACAAAAATGTCACGGTCATGTTGCCATCTTTCAAGTGTAAGATCGGATACAGAAAAACCAATTTTTATTTTTTTATCTTGTCCTGTCTGATCCTTGTTGTTTCCGCTTTCATTTTTAGCAACATCCTGCCCACAAGCGGAAACTAACAGTAAAATGAGAGAAAATAGTAAGGTAGGACTTAAGAACTTCGAAATCCTTTTCATAATCTCCCCCCTAGTGACTAGTAATTTTTAAAACTTTTAAGTAAATTATAAATCACTCATCTTTGTTTGTCTATAACACAAACAAAGATTTTAATTTTGTATAGGAATTATAGCTATAATGAGGTCGTCGCAGTAGTGATAACAAGTTTATTAGAGCCCTTCAACAAAAACAAGCGTATTTGTTAAAAGCTAGTCACCCCAAATTCTAGGATATATCAAATGAAGCAGCATGTATACATCGCTTGTCGCACAAAAAATCTCCTATAAAGTCACTAATTGCTTTCACGCCCATTCCATCCCCCTAAAAAAGAGCACCTTTCCTGTAGATGTGAATATCCATACCGGAAAGAGGTGCCCCACGAATATCTATAAGCATACTGTTGAATTGGTTGTATCGTTTGATCATCAACACGGCAGGACGTGACTCACGAAAAGCCTTTATAAGTGAGTTCTGCTGCCTCCCTAGAATGAAGGTTCATCGCTCACAAACCAGAGAATTTTATATAACGAGCTTAGGTAATCTTAGAGAATCGACAGCAGTGAACGCTATTTTCATTCCTAAGCAACAATAAATCTTACTGATACTCCTTATGAATCATCTTATTTAGTGAGTTCAGATTGCTGTCTATGGGGATAGATGCGAAAACAAAACGCTTTATACATCGTTTCACCGATTTCATGTTCATCGTGTACTTCGTTCAGTGGAAAGAGATGATGTGATGCTCTCTTTCCCTCTGAAGGGCTGAGTTTTCTTGCTCTCATTCAAAAAAGAAGAAGATCCTTGTGCCACGGTCCGCTATGCACTCCCGCTCTTCCCTCCGTTTGTTTGTGGACAGCTCTCGTTACAATGAAGACAACACCCCTTCTTTTGCTTTCCCTACCGAACCGAATTCGCGAATTTTTTGTCTTACGGTCTGTTTTACTTCTTCTCTTCCTGCCCCAAGGTATTTTCTCGGATCATACAGGCCGTTATTCTCATTGAGTAAAGAACGAACTCCCCTAGTAAACGCCAATTGATTTTCCGTGTTGACGTTAATTTTAGCTGTTCCTAACGAAATGGCTCTGCGAATATCCTCCAAGGGGATTCCTGTTCCTCCATGCAGCACAAGCGGCACGCCAGTTAAGCGCTGGATTTGTTCCATTTGCGCAAATCCTAATTTCGGTTTCCCTTTATACGGACCGTGAACCGAACCTAATGCCGGTGCTAGGCAGTCAACTCCGGTTTCTTTGACTAACCGCTCACATTCTTCCGGAATGGCGTACATCGCTTCCGCTTCATCGACCACTACGTCATCCTCTTGCCCTCCGATTCTTCCGACCTCTGCTTCAACGGAGACACCAAAAAACCGAGCCGCCTCAACAACTTTTTTTGTCATCGAAATATTTTCTTCCAAAGGGAAATGGGAAGCATCAATCATCACGGATGTAAACCCAGCTTCCATCGCTTCGAGGCATTGCTCATAGGAGGAGCCGTGGTCTAAATGGAGAGCGACAGGTACAGTAATGCGGTATTCTTTCACGAGTTCTTTAACCATGGCCGCTGCCGTCCGGAGTCCACCAAGATGCCCGATATATCCCGGACTCACAGCCAAAATGACGGGTGCTTCCTCTTCTTCGGCCCCTAGGAGAATGGCTTGGGCGAATTCTAAGTTGTTCACGTTAAAATGGCCGACAGCATAGTTTCCCTGTAAAGCACATTGTAACATTTCCTTCATTGAGACAAGCGGCATTTCGATTCCCCTTTCTGTTTACACATTCGTGAAAAAGCATCAAGCGCCCTAAGGCGCCTGATCGTTTTTCCATCGCTCTTACCAGCGAGCAGTGAGCATTTTCTTACGTGTATAAAACTCCACACCGTCCATGCCGTTAGCGTGAAGATCGCCGTAGAACGAATTCTTCCACCCAGAGAACGGGAAGAAGGCCATCGGTGCTGGGACCCCTAAGTTGACCCCTAACATCCCGGCATCGATTTCATCACGGAACTTACGGACATTTCCGCCATCTCTTGTGTAAATGCATGCCCCGTTGGCAAATGGAGACTTGTTGGCCACTTCAATGGCTTCATCCAACGTGCTAACCCGCACAATCGAAAGAACAGGAGCAAAAATTTCATCTTTCCAAATCGTCATGTCGGTGGTGACTCGGTCAAAGATGGTCGGTCCGATAAAGTATCCCTCGCCTTGGACAGCAGCATCTTTTCGCCCGTCGCGCACTAAAATAGCTCCTTCTTTTTCTCCCAGTTCAATATAGTTGACCGTCCGTTGTTTATGAGCTTCGCGAATGACCGGGCCTAAAAAGACGCTCTCCTCCAATCCGTTGCCTATCTTAATTTCATTTGCGGCCGCTACTAATCTCTCAACTAATTCATCAGCAATGTCCCCAACCGCGACAACGACCGACGCCGCCATGCACCGCTCTCCAGCCGAGCCGAACGCCGCATTAATAATTTCACGGACAGCCACTTTCAAGTCTGCATCCGGCATGACAATCGAATGGTTTTTCGCTCCTGTCAACGCCTGAACGCGTTTGCCATGAGCCGCTGCTGTTTTGTACACATACTCGCCGACTGGTTGGGAACCGACGAACGAGATCGCCTTCACATCTGGATGCTCCAAAAGTCCGTTCACGACATCATGCGCCCCGTGAACGATGTTGAGTACTCCATCTGGAAGCCCGGCTTCTTTAAAAAGTTCAGCTAGGCGATTGGCCAACATCGGTGTGCGTTCGGACGGTTTTAGGACGAACGTGTTTCCGCACGCAATCGCTAGCGGGAACATCCAGCAAGGCACCATCATTGGGAAGTTAAACGGCGTGATGCCCCCAACGACACCAATTGGATAACGGTACATTCCTGATTCAATGCCGGTCGCAATGCTAGGAAGTTGTCTTCCCATCATGAGCGTCGGCGCACCTGCCGCAAATTCTACGCATTCAATTCCGCGCTGAATTTCCCCATAGGCTTCGTTGTAGCTTTTGCCGTTTTCTAACGTCACCAACCGGGCCAGCTCTTCCCAATGTTCAACAAGCAATTGCTGGTATTTGAATAAGATTCGCGCCCGGCGCGGCACTGGCGTTTTGCTCCATGTTTTGAATGCTTCTTTTGCTGCCGCAACCGCACGATCCAAATCCTCGCGGGTCGAAATCGGAACGTAAGCGAGCACTTCGCCTGTCGCAGGGTTTGGAACCGCTTCTGTCTTCGCAGAACGAGATTCCACCCATTGCCCACCAATATAGTTTTTTAAAGTTTGTACTCCCGTTGTCATTGTCATGTTCGTCGATCCCCTTTCATTTATGATTTTGCAGCGGTCGAGCTGCTTTTATGTTGTTGAATGAACTGTTCAATTTGATCTAACGTCGGCATTGCATCGGAACAACTATGGCTCGAGATGACAATCGAAGCAGCTGCTGCACCATATTCCATCGCCTTTGGAATCGGCCATCCATTCATTAATCCGTAGATAAACCCAGCAGCGTAAGAATCGCCTGCTCCAAACGTTTTGACAATATTCGCCGGAAAAATCGTACCGACAAACGTTTCCCCTGTTTTCGTATAGGCGATCGATCCATCTTTGCCATGTTTAATGACGACGATTTTCGCGTGATAATCAAACCATTTTTGCGCCGTTTTCTCGTCATCATGCTGATGAACAGCAAACTGCTCCATCATGTCAAATTCTTCTCTCGTGCCGATGATCACGTCGCATTTTTCGGCGGCCAAGTTGTAATAAATCGCCGTTTCCTCTTTGGATTGCCACGTATAAGGGCGATAATCCAAATCGAAAAAGACAACGACTCCATGGCGTCTTGCATATTCCAACGCTAAAAACACCGCTTCTCTTGACGGGCTTTTCGCCAAAGCCGTCCCGGAAATCAATAAGCATTTTGCCTGCCGAATATAGTCTTCATGAATGTCGTTCGGTTCCAGTTTCAAATCAGCGACATTATCGCGATACATGAGGATGCTGCAGTCGGTCGGACTCTTAATCTCGGTGAACGCCAAGCCTGTTACACTGCCGGACTTGTCGGTAATGACATGGGATGTATCAATGCCATTGTTTTTTAAGTATTGAACGATAAATCGGCCCATTTGGTCGTCGGCCACTCGGCCGATAAACCCTGTTTTCATGCCAAGCCGGGCCATGCCGATGGCAATATTCGCCGGAGATCCGCCGACATATTTCGTAAACGTCACCGTTTCTTCCATCGGCCGGTGAATCTCATTGGCATTTAAATCGATGCATAGTCGGCCGACAGCGATAAAATCCAACGGTTTTTGCTCGTCAAATGGGAGTAAATTCATCGAACCGCCTCTTTCCTGTCGTCTTTTTAGATCGTTTCTACTTCTGTTTGGCCGCGAGTTTGCTTTCCATCACCCACTCATGGTCCGGATCATTGCGGAACTTCCACGTCCGTACGGGCCCGGCCATGACGTTTAAGTAATACCCCTCATAACCCGGGGGAGCCGAAACCGGGTGATAGCCTTTCGGCACCAAAACAACATCTCCGTTTTTCACGACCATCGTTTCATCAATGGAACGGTCATCAGTATAGACCCGTTGCACCATAAAACCATGGTCCGGATTGATTTGATGATAATACGTTTCCTCTAAATAAGATTCATGCGGCAAATTGTGTTGGTCATGTTTATGCGGTGGGTAACTCGACCAGTTTCCTTCCGGCGTAAATACCTCAACGACAAGCAAACTGTCAGCCGGTTTAGACTCCGGAAGAATATTATGTATCCGCCGTTCAATGTTTCCCGCCCCGCGCATTTCCACTCCTACTTCGCTTGGCGGAATCAAACGGGCTGGATACGTTCCTTTCCCTGGCGCTAAACAAACAGCCAATTCCAAATCAGTCAATGCTTGCACTTCATAAACATCATTGGACGGGACATAGACGGAGTATGGCGGAATTTTCTCAAAAACATCCATTCTCAATCCAATATTTTCCCACCGTTCATGTCTTGTGTGTATGTTGGCTTTTCCTTTGAGAAGAACAAGGCAGGCTTCCTGATCGATCGTCTCTTTTCGCAATGTTTGTCCTTTTGTTAACGCATACACTTCAAATCCAACATACTCCCATCCCGCCGATTCCGGCGTTACGCGGACGACGTTCCCCTCTTCATTCGGCGAATGGCTGGAAATAATGAATCGGCTCATCATTTCATCTCCTTTATAAACCGCATGTTTCACGAATATATTGGCGTGCCTTTAACGCATATTCAAACGGATTCGCTATGGCTGGATCCTGTTCTGCCTCTACAACAAACCATCCTTCATAGCCGGCGGCATCTAATGCTTCGAATACTGGTTTAAAATCAATCACACCATCGCCAGGCACAGTAAATACTCCAGCTTTCACCGCCTGCAAGAAGCTCATTTTTTCCTCGCGAACCTTATTCGCGACCTCGATTCGTACATCCTTGAGATGAACATGACGAATACGATTTATATGCTTATTTAGGACATGTAAATGATCCTCCCCTGAGAAGACAAGGTGGCCTGTATCATAAAGAAGTGACACCTTTTTTGGGTCTGTTTCCTCCATTAAGCGGTCAATCTCCTCTGTGGTCTGAATACCCGTCCCCATATGATGGTGATAGACAATGTTCATTCCCTTTTCTGCAGCCAGATCACCGAGGCGATTTAACCCATCGATCAGTAGATCCCATTCCTCTTCCGTAAAAACTGGCTTTTTATCAAACAATGGCGTTTCCATTTGTCCTTGGATGCTGTTACCTTGTTCAGAAACAACAATGACTTTTGCGCCCATTTCATATAAAAAATCTCGGTGTGCTTTAAATGCTTCCTCTGTTTCCTCAAATGGTTTTGAGGTCAAAAAAGCACTAAACCAAGCACTGGCGATACTTAAGCCCCTTAAGGATAAGGCCTTTTTCAAAACCTTTGTATCACGGGGATATTTATTGCCGACTTCACAACCAACAAAACCGGCGAGCGCCATTTCACTAATACACTGCTCAAATGTAATCTCACCCCCCAGCTCAGGCATATCATCATTCGTCCACCCAATTGGAGCAATACCAAGCTTCACTTTGTTTTCTTTGAACATATTCCCCTTCCCTCCGTTTTCTTCTAAGCTGAGAACTCTAACTCCCCCCTTTAATCCCTATTTGCAGCGCATGCTATATCAGTATTTGCGTGCTAGTTTAAGATTTTCTTGTTTATTTCGATAGGCTGCTTGAACACTTTCTTTTGTCGACACTTCTGCAACGCCAACGTGCCACCAAGATTCATAGCCATGTGTCATTGTTTTAGGCAGCACTTTAATATCGATGAGTGTGCTGATGGATTGCTTTTTGGAGTCGATAAGAGCCGTCTCAAGTTCTTCCATTGTACGGACAGAATATGTTTTTAGACCATAGCCCTCTGCCACTTTTGCATAATCAATCGTCATAATAGGCCCATCGAGTTGCCCGGTCTCCAGGTTCCGTTTACGGAATTCGGTAACAAAGCTGCCCATGCCATTTTCCATTTGCAAGTTGTTGATACATCCAAACCCAGAGTTATCAAACAAGATAATATTAATTTTCTGCCCTTCCTGTAGGCTTGTTAACAGTTCAGAGTGGAGCATTAAAAAGCTTCCATCTCCAACCATTGCATACACTTCTTTATCCGGTTCAGCAAGCTTGACACCAAACGCCCCAGCGATTTCGTAGCCCATGCAAGAATAACCATATTCCATATGATAGGTGTTGCGGTCTTTGCACACCCACATTCGCTGCAGGTCACCAGGAAGGCTGCCCGAAGCCCCTACAATCACAGCGTCATCATCAATCAATTCATTGACTTTGCCAATTACGCCGGTTTGTGTCAATTCCGAACCAAACGCTTCTCTATATTCAGGCAGTTTTTCATCTAAGTGGCCAGCAATTTCCGGTGTAAAGTTTTCTCCATAGGCAACAGAGCAAAGACGTTCTAATTCTCTGTTCCATGCTTGCTTCGCTTCGGAAATCTCATTTCCATAAGCAGAAACATAATCCCCCAACGCTTCAGCTATGGCCTCAAGTCCAGCCTTTGCATCAGCAACTACCTTCACCGCGTCTAATTTCGACGCATGGAATTCTGAAACATTGATCGTTAAAATTTCCGCACTGCTGAACAACTGTTTAGAAGCAGTCGTAAAATCCGTGAAACGAGTACCGACTCCAATAATTAAATCCGCCTGTTTGGCAATGGTGTTAGCCGCTAAGTTCCCCGTCACCCCTATTCCTCCTAGATTAAGAGGGTGAGAGCTTTCAATCGTACCTTTTCCAGCTTGCGTTTCAGCAAACGGAATGTTGAACTTTTCTGCAAATTTCACGAAAGCGTCAGCTGCCTCTGAATAACGAACGCCACCACCTAAAACGAGCAACGGCTTTTTCTTGGAACGAATGAGTTTCACTGCATCTCGAACACTTTCGAGAGACGGTTGTCGACGTTCAATCCGATGGACACGCTTGGCAAAAAAGCTTTCAGGAAAATCCCACGCTTCTCCCTGAACATCTTGAGGAAGAGCGATGGTTACAGCACCTGTATCAGCAGGATTTGTCAAAACACGCATGGCATTCAACATGGCAGACATGAGTTGCTCCGGACGGCAAACACGATCCCAATACTTGCTAACTGCACGGAAAGCATCATTGGTAGATATAGACAAATCATGCGTGTGTTCAATTTGTTGTAAAACGGGATCAGGCTGACGAGTTGCAAATACATCACCAGGAAGCAAAAGTACTGGGATATTATTTGCCGTTGCTGTTGCGGCGGATGTGACCATATTCGCTGCACCAGGACCGACAGATGAAGTAGCGGCCATAATTTGCTTACGGTTTTTTTGTTTTGCAAATGCAATCGCCGCGTTAGCCATTCCCTGTTCATTTCGTCCTTGATATACTTCTAATTCCCCCGGATCTTCTTCAAGTGCTTGACCGAGACCAAGCACATTGCCATGACCAAAAATAGTAAAGATTCCTTTTACAAATCTTTGTTGTTTCCCATCAAACTCTACATATTGATTATTCAAAAATTTAACAAGAGCTTGTGCAGTGGTTAACCGAATGGTACTCACTATTTTCTAACCTCCTCTTCCATTGTCCGGAATATAGGTTCTCTACGAATCCGCTTTCATCAACAACGATTAGATAGCAGCTGCTGAATTAACTTCTTCTAGCTTCACCGGTACACCGGTTTCTAGCGATTTTTTCGCCGCTTCGGCAATCCGTTGTGCCTGCAACCCATCAAAACCACTGCAGATCACAGGTTCATTATGAAGGATAGCCTTTACAAACTCCGCTACCTCATGGATATAAGCCTGTGTATAACGTTCTAAGAAAAAGTACAACGGTTTATCTTTTAAAACATGTTCAGCAGTAGAAACCTCGACATTTGTAGGACGGTTATTGTCCGCTCGTGCAGCTCCTTTGCTTCCGAAAACCTCTAAGCGTTGATCGTATCCGTAAACAGCTTGGCGGCTATTGTCAATGACCCCAAGTGCTCCGTTGGCAAATTTCAACGTCACCACTGCTGTATCGATATCTCCCGCTTCCCCTATCGCTGGATCTACTAACACCGCTCCGTAAGCGGACACTTCTACGACTTCACTTCCCATAATGTAACGGGCCATATCAAAGTCGTGAATCATCATATCCATAAACAGTCCACCTGACGACTTTATGTAGTCAATACTTGGCGGCTCGGGATCTCTCGAGGTAATACGTAAAATATGAGGCTCGCCGATTGTTCCATTTTGGACAAGTTCCCGAATTTTACGGAAATTCGGGTCAAATCGACGATTAAATCCGACTTGAAGCTTTACTTGAGTTTTTTCAACTACCTCAAGCGCTTCTTTCGTTTCCTCCACCGTAAAGCTAACGGGTTTTTCACAAAAAATATGTTTTCCCGCTACAGCAGCCTCCTTAATAATGGTTGCATGCGTATTTGTTGGGGAGCAAATAAACACAGCATCAATTTCCGGGTCATTTAATATATCGCGGTAATCACTTGTTAATACTTCAACTTGCTTTTCCTTTGCCCATGAATCAAGGTGGTTAATCACAACGTCTGAAACACTCTTTACACGAACTTGCGGGATTAATCGCAAATTGTCTACATGCAATTTCCCAATTCTCCCCGCACCGATTACCCCTACAGTCAATGCCATAGACTGATCCTCCTTTATAAAAGCGATTTCACAACCGGGGGTATTAGAGTTAAGCGCTTTCCTAACATTATTATACAACCTCTATACAGAATATCAAGTCAAATTCAAACTTTCTTAAAAATTCACCTCCAACTTCTCGTTCTTTTAAACAGATCGAGGGAGGGAACAAAGGGTAAGCGCTTTACTTATTTGTGAAAATAAAGACACCGAATATACATATCGGTGCTATTTTCATGGTACTAACAATGACCGTTTAAATCCTTTACTGACTCCCGTTCAATTAGAGATGGTGTCAGCATAATCCGATGACTTGGGATTTGAGGGTTTTCAATGGACTCGAGTAACTTATAGATAGCATAGCGAGCCAACTCATCAATCGGCTGGGCAATCGTCGTTAACCCGGGATCTGCAATTTCTGCATGGATCGTATTATCAAACCCAATGACAGAAATATCTTCCGGAACTGATACATTTGTCTTTCGAGCTTCGTTCATAAAAACCACAGCAATTAAATCTGTTGTCGCAAAGACAGCTGTCGGTCTTTCCGGCAGATGAAGAATTTTTTGTGACGCTATCTTTGCATCTTCAATTTTAGAAATAGAGTCAATAATGAAACGTTGATCCAATTCAATTCCATGATCAGAAAGAGCTCTTCTAAACCCTTCCAATCTCAGGCGTCCACTCGGGCGATTTAACTCTGCAATGATGGCCAAACGGCGATGCCCTTTATCTAGTAGATAACGCCCGGCAAGATACCCTCCCCTTATATCATCAGTAGTAACTACATGCGAAGATAAGGCGAGATGATCAATAGAAAACATCAAAAATGGAATATTTCTTGATTGGAGTGTCTGGAAGGCATTTAGATCCTTTGGTTCTGTAGCAATGATAATGCCATCCACCTGTTTTTTCATAAGAAGATCAAGATAATACTGTTCCCGTTCGAGCTGATAGTCAGTACTGCACAATATAATCGCATATCCGGTTTCCCGGGCATAATTCTCTAATGCCCGGGAGACCTCAGCAAAAAATGGGTTAGCGATATCAGGAACTAACACACCAATTGTAAATGTTTTTTTACCGGTTAACGCTGCAGCCAAACTGTTCGGGTGGTATCCAAGCTCCTGCATGACCTTTATAACCTTTTTTTTGGTTCGATCACTAATATTCCCCGTATTATTAAGTACTTTTGATACGGTCGCTATCGATACACCTGCTCGTTCAGCTACATCGTAAATAGTAGGTCTCATAATATGTTCAAACCCCTTAGATAATCCTTTCCCTTCCAAATATACCTATTTTGATATCGTTTTGAGAAATTCTAATTTCTCTTGAGCGTTGTCTTTCGTGATCACTTCAACACCGCTATTGATACGTTTGTCAACTTTTTCACCATTAATAGCGGCTAGTGCATTTTTCACGCCTTCATATCCCATCTTATACGGGTTTTGCGCAATCGTACCGGCCAGTTTTCCATCCAAAATCGATTCCACTGCCTCTAAAGTCCCGTCTGTACCAATCACTTTAACGTCTAGCCCTTTCGCTTCAACTGCACGTAAAACCCCAAGGGCCATATCGTCATTTGCAGCGAATACACCTTTTACATCGTTATTTTTCTGCAGGATATTTTCCATGACAGACATCGCTTTTGTTTTATCACTATCAGCAGGTTGCTCAGCAACAATCACCATCCCTGCCTCTTCGAGAGCGGCTTTGGCTCCTTTCACACGTTCATCCGTCGCTGTATTTCCGAGGGCACCTGAAATGATCGCTACTTTATCTCCTTTTTGAAGCAGCGAAGAGAGTAACTTCCCGCCTTCATACCCTGCCTCATAGTTTTCAGTACCAATAAAGCTTGTTTTATTTTTGAGCTTGGCATCCGTATCTATAAGAAGAACTGGAACAGTCGCAGTTTCTAATACAGGAACTACTGTATCCGGTTGCGACGGAGAGACGACAAGCGCACCGGGTGACTGGTTCAATTGATCTTCGATCATGTTGATTTGCTGCATCACTTCGGACTCTGCATTTGGCCCGACAACAGTCACATCCACACCAAGTTCTTTACCTGCAGCCTTTGCTCCAGCCTCGACATATTTCCAGTAAGGGCTAGATAACGTTTTCAAAACAACCGCGACTCGTTCCTCGCCTCCGCCCCCGCTTGCCCCTTTAGAACCACCGCACCCGGCCAAAAGAGCCATACAAGTTAAGACAACTGCTGTGCTGAACAACTTTGTTTTCTTTTTTATCATAAAATAAAACCTCCTCATTTTCCATTTTTTTGCCCTAGCGAAAATGGTATTTAAGCCTTTTTGCTCTTCCGTTGTCGAAGAACATCTACAAATACAGCGGCAATGATTACCGTTCCGATTACGGTCATTTGGAAATCAGCTGGGACGTTCAAAAGGTTAAGTCCATTTCTGAGAACCGCAATAATCAAGGCACCAATTAATGTCCCCCATACAGTGCCAACCCCGCCCATGAAACTGGCGCCTCCAATAATCACAGCTGCAATCGCATCAAGTTCATAAGAAAGGCCGGCAAGAGGGAAAGCAGAGTTAACACGTCCAACCATAACGAGACCGGCAAGTCCCGCCATTAAGCCGCTGATGGTATAGACAATAATTAATACTCGATCCACATTGATACCTGACAGACGGGCAGCTTCTGGATTCCCCCCAATGGCATAAATATAACGCCCTGTCTGTGTTCTCGTTAAGAAAATATGGAAGATCACATACACCACGATGACAAGCAAAAAGCTCACCGGAATCGGACCAACGAATTCACGACCAAGAAATTGAATGGCATAAGGAAAACCGGCAATTGGAGCTGCTCCCGTAACGATGAGAGCTATACCCCGAGCAATATTCATCGTACCGAGCGTTGAAATAAACGGATGTGGCAAACGTAATTTCGTTAATAAAATACCATTCAACCAGCCGAACCCTGCACCAACTGCGAGACAAACTAAAATCCCTAAAAACGGGGACATTCCCATGTTTACAGTAACAATCCCCATCATCATAATCGAAAGGGCGAGCAATGAACCGACAGACAAATCAATCCCTGCTGTTAATATCGGAAGAAGCATACCAATTGCCAATAGAGCATTGATGGACGACTGGCGAGCGATATTCATTACATTATTGACCGTTAAGAATTTAGGAGATAGGACCGTCAGCACCATGATTAACAAGATGAGGCCGATCAGTGGTCCAAACTTGCTTAACACCCGCTTAAGCGTGCCATTCATTACTTCATTTTTTGTTTTCACTACCACTTGACTCATACCTATTCTCACGCTCCTGTAGCCGCTTTCATAATCCGTTCTTGAGTAGCCTCCCCAATCGGTAAATCGGCGGTTATTTTGCCTTCTCTCATGACAAGGACTCGGTCGCACATCCCGAGAATTTCGGGAAGCTCTGAAGAAATCATAATAACAATAGCACCATTCTCCACCAATTCATTCATTAAACGGTACACTTCTACCTTCGCCCCGACATCAATCCCTCTTGTGGGTTCATCAAAAATAAACACTTTCGCCTTTGTACACAACCACTTAGCAATAACCACTTTTTGCTGATTGCCTCCGCTCAAGTTACGAGCTTTGAGCTCAATGTTATCCGGGCGAATCTTTAATTCCTTAATAAACCGTTTCGCTTCCTCGCGAATTCCTTTTAAATCGATTAACCTCGATTTTTTGGCGAATTTTTTCATATTCGCCATCGTAATGTTAAAATCTAGCGTTTGATCGAGGAGAAGCCCCTCCCCTTTTCGGTCTTCTGTAATCAAGGCGATCCCCGCATCAATGGCATCGCGTGGAGATTTGATCTTCACTTCCTTGCCATCAATAAAAATCTTTCCATTGCGACTCGGATCGGCTCCAAATATCGCCCGAGCAAGTTCAGTACGTCCAGCACCAACAAGTCCAGCGATGCCAACAATTTCACCGTATCGAACACTGAACCCGACCGGCTCCGGAGCCCCCGCAACCTCTAGACCCTCGACTCTGAATCCTTCCTTGCCGAGTGTAAAGGTTTGCTTCGGAAATTTCTCATCCAATGAACGACCGACCATCAATTCAATCCAATAATCAGGATCCGTTGTTTGCACAGGCATTGTTTCAATCTTAAACCCATCTCGAAGAATCGTAATTCGGTCACCTAATCTCTTAATCTCTTCAAGTTTATGTGAGATAAACAAAATCGCGATTCCTTTTTTCTTCAACTGTTCCACACACATATATAACTGCTCTACCTCTTGAGCACTAAGACTAGAAGTAGGTTCATCCATAATAATCAGCTTGGCATCAAAGGCGAGCGCTTTCGCAATCTCCACGAGTTGCTGCTGCCCTATCCCAAGTTTTCCAAGTTGCATATCAACGAGATTCGGGCTTTGTCCAAGCATTCCTAAACATCGTTTAGCTTCTTCCCGCATCGCCTTATGGTCAAGCATGGACATTTTGCCGCCGCGCTTTAATTCCCGGCCCAGGAAAATATTTTCGTAAACTTTGAGCTGAGGAATGACATTTAACTCTTGATAAATGGTAGCGATCCCTAACCTCATAGCATCAATCGGTGTTTGAAGATTAACGGGCTTTCCTTCCCAATAAATTTCACCAGCATCTTTTTGATAAGCACCCGTTAAAATTTTGATAAGGGTAGATTTTCCTGCACCGTTTTCACCAAGCAAAACATGAACTTCGCCAGGTTTGATATCAAGGTCAATTCCTTTAAGCACATGGTTTTGATCAAAGCTTTTTTTGATGCCCTTCATTTCGAGGAGACTCTCAGTACGTACTGCCATATACTGACCCCTTTCTGGCAATCTGCCACATCCTCCCTTAAGGAAAGCGCTTTCCTTATTTACGATTAAATTATAAATGAACTTATCTTACTTTTTCAACTATTTTTAAAAGTATTTTTTAGAATTTTTAAACCATCAACCGTTTTCGAGAAAGAATGATCTCGTAAATAGCTCGTGTAACACGTGAGTTTTATTTTCCTAAGTGATGCGTTTTAACGATAGATTAAGCGCTTTCTATATTTTTATTTCACATCCATCACTATCGAGTGATTTTCAAGTGACTGATAGCCTTTTTCCAAATAAAGAGCCATTTCTAACGAGTGACTAGCATTGTATATCGGCTCTTTGTTTTCGAGAATGCAATCGTGAAAATGTTCTACCTGGTTTAAATATTGATCATCCTTAATTCTTTCAAAGAAAATCACATGACTATTTTCATCTCTTACGGTAATCTTACCAAACCCATCATTTGACACGTCGGGGCGGAAAGCGGAATCCACAATGATCGAACCATTCGAACCGATAATTTCATAACGATTGATAAACGGTAGCTCCATCGAAGCAGAAATCTCTGCTGTGTGATTTTTCTCATCAATCAACGTACAAGTTGATGTAGTATCAACGCCGAATTCAGGATGAATCTTTCCAAACATAGAAATCTTTATAGGCTTAAGGCCGACGATTTGGGTGACAACATGCAATCCGTAACATCCAACATCGCGCATGGCTCCCCCGCCCAGTTCCGGCTTCAATCGTATGTCCTCGCGATCCCGCAACATCCATGAAAAATGCGCTTTTACATGTCGATATTCTCCTATAATCCCTGATTCAAGCAGCTCTTTCATGCGTTTATGCTGTCTATGAAATTGATACATAAATGCTTCCATAAAGACGACCCCGTTTTTCTCGGCCGCCGTCTTCATCTCTATCATCTCTGACTCCGTCAACGCTGCAGGTTTTTCTAGCAAAACATGCTTTCCACAATTCATCGCCTTTATTGCCCATTCAGCATGGAGAGCATTTGGAAGCGGAATATAAACGGCATCTATGGTTGGAGATTGTAACAGTTCTTCATAGCTTTCATAGATGGTCGGCACTTGAAACCGTTCTACCTTCCGCTTGCTTTTCGAAGCAACAGCCGATACTATGGCGCGGTTGGAACGACGTAATGCAGGTACTAGTTGGTCGTACGCAATATTAGCCGCACCCAATATCCCCCAACGTATTCTCACCCTATCTATCCTCCCGTTTATGTAATAGCGTTGTCTTTGATAAGCACATATATAGGTGCTTATAAGCAGTGTCTGAGACTTAAGAGGAAGCAACCGTGTTCATCAGAGATTCAACATTAACCAGTTCTCCTGTTTCAAATGATTTCTTACATGCATAACCAAGAGCTGTTGAAATTACCCCGTCTTCTACAGTGACCTTTGGCTGTCTATTCTCCCTAATACATGAAATGAACTCTTCAGCCTCACTTAAATACGCCTGCTCAAATCTCTCTAAAAACCCATCTGAGCATTCTTTGATAGCACCGTTTTCATCAAAGACAGTGACCATATTTTTTTCAGGAATTGTTCCGATCCTTAATGTTCCTTTCGTACCAATGATTTCTGTCTCGATATGGTACCCGTGCGCACAGTTTCGGCCGGCAACAAAAATACCGATTTTATCGTTTTCGAACTTTACTAACACAGCTCCAGTTTCTGCGTCATTTAGTTCCCTAAACTCCGGATGAGCATAAGCCCCTCCGACAGCCCATACTTGTTTCGCCTCAGCCCCTAAGTACCAACGAGCCAAATCCAAGTCATGGATGGCCATATCCAAGAACAACCCACCACTGTAATTACTCTTTGCAAACTGCATAAACCCACGAATTGCCTTCGCCGGATCAAGACTATAACAGCGAATTAAAATCGGCTCTCCAATTTTCCCTTCCTCAATTTTCTTTTTCGCATAAGCATAAGACTTATCGTATCTCCTCATGAAACCAATCATAAAGACCTTATCTTTGTGCTTCCGAACGACCTCTTGAACCAACAAGGCTTCCTCTAAATATAATCCGAGCGGCTTCTCACAAAAAACATGAAAACCTGCATTTAATGCCTTCTGAATTTGCTCACAATGAAACCCAGACGGAGACGAAATAAAAATGGCATCTAACTCCTTATTTTCCAACATCCTATCAAAATCCGTATAACCGTACTTAATATTCCAATCGTGTTGAACCTGTTCAACTTCTTCCGCATTTACACTACAAACAGCCAATAACTCACAATTCGGAATTCTAAACGCTAAATTTTCCGCATGCCTTCTACCTAATCTCCCTAAACCTACAATCCCCACTTTTACTTTCTCCATCATCTTGACCTGCCTTTTAACATTTTATCCATTGTTAGGTTAAGCGCTTACCCTAACTAGGCGTATCTTTCTAGGTAAACGCTTTCCTTGCTGCCATTATACTTATCGAAATATTTCGAAGTCAATATCTAATTGCATCTACTTTCAAAATTAAATGATAATTAGATCAAAAGAGACTATGCAAGCTTGTTGAAGGAATGCAATAAAAGCAAGGATTTGCGAAAGATCAACGCCCCTGCTCAGGTGTAAACTAGCACATTATTTCAGAATCCCTTTTTCAAATTATTTCAGGCGGATTCGGAAATAATGTGCAAAATTTTTGCGGATTGTTCCGGATTTTGCACATTCTTTCGGAACGTTTGC
>Ga0066871_100404_pt1 | contig 28236 bp, 32 predicted proteins | sample CeladaPassage60B_FD_62209 | JGI IMG/M metagenome (GOLD analysis project Ga0066871, IMG submission 62209) | Cellulose-adapted microbial communities from the Joint BioEnergy Institute, USA - Passage3 60B | ecosystem: Engineered > Bioreactor > Continuous culture > Unclassified | place: USA...
CCTTCCTTTGGTAAATAGTGCGCTACTATTTAATTCTACAAGAAGGGGTGAAGCCCTTTTTATACCATGTAAAAATCCAATGATGGTAAGGCTTGTAAGTTATGCAAAAGCCTCCATTAACATTTCATTCTCATATTGAATTGCTGATATTTTTCATAAAAGAGGGTTTGTATGAAAAAAGGGATGATCATTCTCGTCTTCAGCTTGGCTTTTTTGTTAACCGGTTGTGCAAAGGGCACAAATGATTACTCGATCGAAGAGTTTCCGTTTTCAGAAGATAAAACATTGTTTATTTACTCCAAAAAAGATCGCAGACCAGTTGTCGAAGACATTTTGCAAAATAGGCGAGACGATTCGCTTTCGCTGTTGCGGATGGTGATGGACGAAGGCCTTATTAAAGTTGTTTATACAGATGAAAGTCCTTTTGACGTGTTAATTGCAGATGTGAAGGAAATTCGTTCAGATTCTCACATGCAGGAATACGTGCAAGTACAGTTTGCCATGGGAAAAAAGGTCTTTTTGTACGGGGGGCTTTCCTTAAAGGACTACGCTGAATTGGTCGGGTTGGATCAACTGACTCTAAAGCTTGGAGACGGGGTCTACGACATCCTTGGCTATTCGCTGAGTACATCCTCTCTTGTTGCTGTGAATATGTCTGTCGGGATGCTCGAAAACACCCCATCGGAACACTACTATTTGCAAGAAATTCTGAGCTTGGAAAAAAGCTGGTTGGAGAGAAATAGGGAGACTTTGAATGAGATGATGGTTCAGGGCGATATGTTTTTTCCTAGGTACGTAGAAGTAATTGGAAGTACCTATACTTCATCAGGGTTGTTGGCTGGTAGGTTGATAGACCATTATAAGTTAAACAATAATCCGGATCCAGAGATAATAGATCCGCTCTATGATTACCTTTTGCTGGAAGGGTCCACCGAAATCAAAGGTTACAATGGCTACTTGGGATATCGTGCAGAGTTCAAGCACGCACTCCCTTTTGCAACTGATGAACTCCTGGACTGGAAAATATTTATAGATACAAAGGAACGAAAGATTCATCCACGTGTCACTCAACAAGTATCTTTATATGAGGATTGGGTAAGCTTTCGTATCGCGAATCTTCTTACCCGAAATCTGAATGGAAATATCATACAATACCAAACAAAATGGGCTTATCCATACCCCTATACAGGCATAGATATAGTTCATACGGCTTTGTTCAGCAATGGGTGGGACAGTTGGCCGGTCAATCATGCCAATCAGGTTCGGTATAACTATTAAATCATATTAAGCTTACATCCAACTTCTTGTGCAATCCAGAGGCAAAGGATTCTTGTTAAGCAAGAATCACATCAAGCGTGGTGTGCGAATTCCCGGCATCCCTTAGCCAGGCCATAAAAGGAAGAAATCAAGAGATACGAATTGAAATGAAGAGATTAAAGCGATAATCAGCATGATTATTCGATCACCTTCATGAAATAAGGATTAAATCTTCGCATTTATAACTTTACAGTTTCCGTTCGCAGGAGTAACATACGTAACAAATTCATAACCAAGTTTCATAATCTAATCGCTGAATTTCCGTCAAGGAAAGCGGGGGAACCGAATGGTGAAGCTGCTTTGGTGTGAGAGCCGGAGCAAGCGTCACCTGGGGTGAATCCCGAAGCAGAGCGTCAGGGAGTCTCTGTTTTGGGTAGGGCGTCTCTCACCGCCCGAATCCGTCAGCTAACCTCGTAAGCGTCTGTGGGGAGGGTGAAACGTCTACGGTCCGATTTAGGCCGCAGGGGATACCTCTGCGGTTTTTTATGTTGGAAACAAAAATGGGGATATTATCGACAGAAGAGCTTGCTGCTTGCCGTTGATTTTCACTTTTTGGCAACAAGGGTTTCATGCAAATTTCATGCAAACATGAATCCATACTCGGTGGTGTCAGTAACTTGGCTTCTTTGAAAAGACTTTTAATTGGAAGGCCTTTGAAATCCACGGAAATAGGCGAGCAAAAACTGAACAAGACGAAGGCTCTTGCGATTCTCTCTTCGGATGCTTTATCTTCCGTCGCTTACGGTCCGGAACAAATTTTGTTGGTCTTAATGACGGTCGGCGCTGCTGCATTTTGGTATTCCATTCCGATTGGCATCGGCGTGTTGATTTTATTGCTGGCCCTTATTTTATCCTACCGTCAAATTATATTTTCTTATCCTCATGGCGGGGGAGCTTATGTCGTATCCAAGGAAAATTTGGGCTTGTATCCGGGCTTGATCGCCGGCGGTTCATTGTTAGTGGATTATATATTGACAGTGGCCGTCAGTGTTTCGGCGGGCACAGACGCGATCACTTCCGCTTTTCCGGGTTTGCATGAACATACGGTTGCGATTGCCGTCGCTTTTGTCGTGTTTTTGACTTTACTCAACTTAAGGGGGGTCAGGGAGTCCGCTTCCATTCTCGCCTATCCGGTGTATTTGTTTGTATTGGCGTTGATCATCTTAATCGGAGCAGGCATTTACAATGTCATAACCGGTAAGCTTCCGCCGGATGTGCATGCACCCATCGGCACGCCCATCGCCGGCATCAGCTTGTTTTTGCTGCTTCGAGCGTTTGCCTCAGGAAGTTCCTCTTTAACCGGAGTCGAGGCCATTACGAATGCGATACCGAACTTTAAAGATCCGGCACCTAAGAATGCGGCCAAAACGTTGGTCGCAATGGGCATCTTGCTTGCTGCGTTATTTTCCGGCATTGTCATTTTAGCTTACTATTACGGGATTACCCCAAGGCCCGAGGTGACCGTTCTCTCACAGATCGCCGAGCAGACCTTCGGCCGGAACTTTATGTACTACTTCATTCAAGGAATCACGGCATTGATTTTAATCCTTGCCGCGAACACCGCTTATTCCGCTTTTCCGTTACTTGCCGTCAACCTCGCCAAAGATAAATTTATCCCACGCATGTTCACCATTCGAGGGGACCGGTTGGGTTACTCAAACGGCATCATTTTTCTTGGGGTTTTATCCATCGTTTTAATCATTGCCTTTCATGGCCAAACCGAACATCTGATTCCGCTGTATGCTGTCGGCGTATTCATTCCCTTTACCCTTTCTCAGACAGGCATGATTGTCAAATGGGTTCGCGAGAAACCGCGAGGCTGGATGCCAAAACTTTTCATTAACGTGACAGGCGCCCTGATTTGCATGACCGTGACTGGCATCTTCTTTTTGACAAGATTCAAGCAGGTATGGCCGGTGCTTGTTTTCTTGCCGCTCATCATTTACTTGTTTCATCACATTCGAAAACACTATGATGCTGTCGGCGAACAGTTGAGAGTGTCAGCCTGCGATTCCGTTGTGCCTATCGAAGGAAATGTGTTCATTCTGCCCGTGTCGGGCATCACGCAAGTTGTTGAGCACTCCATAAACTATGCCCGATCTCTTCACGCGGAACAGATCATCGCCGTTTATGTCTCTTTCGATAGGGAAGATGAGTCGCGTTTTGCAGAAAAATGGCACCGGTGGATGCCTGATATTCGGCTTGTGACGCTTTATTCTCCATACAGGAGCATTATTCAGCCGCTAAGCAAATTTATTGATTCGGTGCAACGCAAAGCGAGTCAATCGAACTACGAGGTCACGATCATCATTCCGCAGTTCATACCCAAGAAAGGCTGGCACAACATCCTTCATAACCAAACAGGCTTGCTGATACACGCTTACTTGCTGTTTCGGAAAGATGTCATTGTGACGACGGTTCCGTATCATTTGAAGAAATAGGCATAAGCCCGGCTTCCTGGCCGGAGCCGCGCCGGGCCGGGGCGGTCACACAAATCAGCGAGGAATAATCAGGGGCTAAATGAGGAAGCCTCCATGGTAGTATGCCGTGGGGGCTTTGAACGTTTGCAGGTCATGATCTCCGGAAAACGACACCCATAACGTTTGACTGTACACTTTTAAAATCCTATAATGGGGTTGAATCCAACGGGAGGGTGATTGAGATGGGAAATTGTATCGCATAGGAGAACTGGCAAAGGCCGCCAATGTCTCGAAACGCACCATTGATTACTACACGCAGCTGGGATTGCTGACCTTCGAACGGACGGAATCGAATTATCGGTATTATTCGGAAGAAGCATTGGAACGGTTAAGGCTGATTCAATTATTCAAAAAAGAGAAGCTGTCGCTGGAAGAAATCCGGGAACGATTAAGAGTCCTTGACGAACAAAAACTCCCCGCGGCGGACGTTTCCGAAAAGATGCGCGAAATTTGTGAACAACTTCATCTGTTGGAGGATCGGCTTCTGGAATTAAAGCCGCTGTTGTCCAAATTAAACGAACAGCAATTGCGGGTGCTCACCAAACAGATGTCCGTTCAATGCGCTTCTTTCATCCACACGCTGCACCTTCTGATTGGAGCGCATCCGTTCATTTAAAAACATGAAATATCAGGAGGTGGAGTCTCTCTTTGCAGGGACGAATACTTGGACGGTCCGGGTCTTACATTGTTTAACTTGTTTTTGGTGTTTTTTCTCGTGTTCATGAATGGATTTTTCGTCGCGGCGGAGTTTGCGATGGTGAAAATCCGTTCGAGCCGATTGGCGCAGTTGGTCGAGGAAGGGAATCGAAAAGCGAAAATCGCGCAGAAAATCACTGAAAACTTGGACGCTTACCTTTCCGCCTGCCAGCTGGGAATCACGCTCGCTTCCCTTGGACTTGGTTGGGTTGGCGAACCGGCAGTTGCCCGTTTGATTGAGAAACCGCTGGAAAATTTGGGCGTTTCCCAAGTCGCGATACATACCATTGCATTCATCATCGCATTTTCAATGATCACGTTCCTGCACATTGTATTGGGGGAACTTGCTCCCAAGTCGCTGGCGATACAACGTACGGAAGGCATTGTGTTAAACGTCGCCCGTCCTTTAGTGTGGTTTCAGAGACTCATGTATCCGTTTATATGGGTGTTAAACGGAACGGCGAACGCGATGCTCAAATGGGTAGGCATCGAACCGGCGAAAGCAGGGGAGCTCGCCCATACGGAGGAAGAAATTCGGATTCTCGTCAGCCAAAGCCACAAGAGCGGGCTGATTGACAATACGGAGATGACTTTGTTCGACAACATCTTCGAATTCTCCGAACGGATCGCGAGGGAAATCATGGTTCCCCGCGTGGATATGGTCACCATTGACGTGAACGATACCCATGAAGACGTCGTTCGAAAAATCGAACAAGAGCACCACACCCGCTATCCTGTTACGCAAGGGGACAAAGATCACATTATCGGATTTGTCCATATCAAAGACCTCTATTTACAAATGAACCGCAATGAAGATTTCTCCATAAAGAAAATTTTGCGAAGTGTCATCATGGTATCCGAAGCCGCTGAGATCAGTTCGGTTTTGAAAGAGATGCAGAAAAACCGGTCTCAAATCGCAGTGGTGGTCGACGAATATGGGGGAACCGCCGGCCTTATCACCATGGAAGATATCATTGAAGAACTGGTCGGTGACATCCACGACGAATTCGACAACGAGGAGATTCCCGAGATTCAAAAAACGAATGACGGTTATTCCGTGGAAGGCCGTGTTCTTCTTAAAGAAATCAATGACTTGTTGGGAACGGAAATCGACGATGTCGACGTCGACACGCTTGGCGGGTGGATGTACTCCGTTTTGTCCAAAAAACCGGTGAAAGGTGACACCGTTCAAAAAGAAGGATATCTGTTCACGATCGAAAAGATCGATGAGAACCGGATCGAGCGAATTGGCATTCGGCGGTTGCCGGAACCGGAATTTAAGCCGGCGCCAAATCCTGAGGAAGCCCATTAAAATTTGGGGGGGTTGAAGATGTTTTTCCATCCGATGGATTTTCTGATCCTGATTGCGTTCGGACTTTCCATCTGGGCACAGTTTAAAGTCAACGGAAATTTCAACAAATGGTCTGAAGTATCCGCTTCGTCGGGGATGACAGGTGCTCAAGCCGCACGCATCTTGCTTGATCGGCAAGGTTTGTACGACGTGCCTGTCGAAGTGGTGCACGGCAAGTTGTCCGACCATTACGATCCGATCGCGCGCGTCGTGCGCCTGTCGGAGGAGGTTTATTACGGATCTTCGATTGCTTCCTTGTCTGTGGCTTGCCACGAAGTAGGGCACGCGATCCAGCACAAAGTTCATTATCCGATGCTCGTGCTCAGGCACCGCATCTTTCCGGTCGTCAACTTCGCTTCAGGGATCGCGCCATTTCTCTTGATGGCTGGTTTCCTGTTTGAGGCGCTGAACATGATCGGGCTAGGGATCATACTGTTCTCAGCAGCAGTCGCGTTCCAATTAGTGACACTTCCGGTTGAGTTCAATGCAAGCGCTCGCGCGAAAGCGTTGATGGTGTCGGAAGGTTTCATTCGAAAAGAGGAAGAGCACGGTGTGGACAAGGTGCTTGGTGCTGCTGCGCTGACTTATGTGGCGGCTGCGTTGATCTCTGTGCTCGAGTTGATCAAGTTCGTCATGATCTTCCTTAACCAGTTGCAATCCAAAGAAGAATGATTGTGTAAAATGAAATCCGGGCGCAACCGTCCGGATTTTTTACTCACCTTTTGCCCTGAAAACTCCAGTTCAACCTTTGCCAAAGAGAAACCCTCTTAAATCAAGGGTTTTCTTGACGCACGCCAATCCAACATATGTGTTTGGCCGCTTGACACGGTGGAGGTCAGATTTCTTCCGTTTGTTCTTTTTGCTCTTGCCTGTTCTTTTGCATCCTTTTCTTGAAAAGGATCACGAACGTCAGCAGCAAGGCCACTCCAAGGAAAAGATAGTTCAAGTACTCGTTGACCATGGCTTCTGCCGCCTTGCCATACACGAAGAACAGCGCACCAACCACGTAAAACTTGGCTGCCCGTCCGATGGCCGCGTATCCGATCAGCCGCCAAAGGGAAAATTTTAGGCATCCGGCCAGGATGGTAAACACTTTGAATGGAATGGGCGTAAAGGAGCCGACCAGGATGGCCAGTTCTCCATTTCGTTGAAACATTGCTGACGCAGATTCTATCCACTGTTTTTTCAGCAATTTATACAACAGAGAATTTCCTAAAAACTTTCCGATCAGATAGCCAAACGGTGTTCCCAGGAGACAGCCGATGTACCCAACTGTCGCAAGCCATAATGCGGAGGATGGATTGATCAAGCTCAGGGACACTTGCAGGAAAAAGGCGGGTATCGGAAAGATGATTGCGTCAATAAAGGCGTGAATAAAAAGCCCCCAAGCGCCGAAATTCATCAGAAAATCGAGGATCTGTTGAAAAAACAATCAGCGGCCCTCCTAAAGTCAACGATCTACAATAAGCCGATCTTACTGACAAAAATCTACACTCCCTGTCATTATACCATCATCTATTTCTTTCACCATACATATGTTAAAGAAAAAGCAGGGATTCCCCTCAGCGGGACCCTGCTTTTTTATCAATATGGATTTTTCTTATTCTTCCTCAATCCCCTGTTTTCAAGGTTTCCAGCATCGCCCAGAAGCGGGGCTCCACTCCTTCGGCCGCTTCGGTATGCGGCAGGGACATGGTGAAGCGGAACATCGTCCCGTCAATCGCCGTGACGACAATATTTTTTGTCAGATCCTCGGATGAGGCGCGAAGGTAAAGGATGGCGTTTTTCTTGAACGGTTCCGAAATCCCGGCATTTTTGACGTCCTCCACCTTTCCGATCATGGCCAGTTCCTCTTCCATGTTTTTCCTTAGAACTTCCAAGTTGGTGACGGAACCTATTTTTTCGATCCGCATGTTGAAACGATCATCGTTCTTAAAGGAAATGAGATCCTTTCCCGGTTCTTCGGCCGTCCATTCAAAACCGGGCAGCAAGTAGAAGCTGTATTTCTGATCGCTGCTTTTCGTCAGTGTTCCCGTTTCCGTTTCTTCCATCCCTTCCAGGTTCAGCTTGATCTCTGCTTTTTCGGGGCGTTCCAGGTTTTTTACGACCGGTGTATCCGGATCCTGAACTGACGGCTTGTTTTGATGGTCAACTGGTTCTTGCGCAGAAGCGGGTTCTTGCGCAGGAGCGCCATTGGCGCTTGCGGGTTCTTGTGGCGCCGATTCCGGTGCCGTTGTTCCGCAGCCGACCAAAAGCAGCGACAGGGATGAAACGCTAAGGGCCGTAAACAATCTCTTTTTCCATGCCTTGGCTTTTTCCATTGTGTTTCCCCTTTCTGTGCATTGCGTTTTCATTTGTTTTGACGAAGAAATGCCGTGACGGTTCCGCAGTTTTCCATTGCATTAGGGGGTTGGTTCGACACAAGTCGGACAAGTTTCCCGGTCTTTGGTCCAGGGGGAAAAACCGCCGCGGGTCGGTTTTGGCAAAGCCGGGGTTTCCCTACAATGAAACCAGGATGTTGGTTTTCTTGTAGTTGCAATATTAAAGGAGGGAGCTTGATTGGGTGTATTCAGACGGATGCGAGACATCGGCGTAGCCACATTCCATGAGATGTTGGAACAGACAGAGGATCCCATTCGACTGATGGATCGCTACTTAGCGGAACTGCGGGAACAAATCCATAAATTGGAACGCTTGTACCGGCAGTGTCAGGTTCACGTGCAGTTCCTGAAACGGCAGCTTGTTTATTCCGAAGAGATGAAGCAAAAAAGGGAGCATCAGGCTTATCTTGCCATGAAAGCCGGTGAAGAGGAAATGGCCCGCCTGGCTATCCAAGAGAAGGTGCACTACGAGGAGAAAAGCAGGGATTACCGCGTATTGTGTGAAGAAAGCGAGAAATCGCTGCTTGAAATGGAAAATCAATTGCTGGAATTAAGGATGGAATACCAGGAATTGCTGGAGCACCGAGGGTATTTTCAGGCACGGCTGGAGACGGTGCGCCTGCAGCAGCAGATGAACCAGTGGACGGGGAAAATGGGGCTCAGGCCCGACAGGCAGATGTTTCGTCGCATAGAGGAGCGCATTTCCGACCTGGAGCTGGAATCGAAAGCATGGCGTGAGGTCCGGCAAATGACCCGGAGTGCACCGGTTGCCGCAAGCAGTACCGCGCTTCAGGCGGTGGAGGAGGAAGTGAATCGATTACGTCAGAGGTTGAGTCAGGAGGGCTGTAAGTGATGAAAAAGCTGTATCGTTCGAGCAGAGACCGAAAACTGACAGGATTGTGCGGCGGGTTGGCGGAAGTGCTCAACGTTGACCCTACCCTGCTGCGGTTGGTTGTGGCATTGGCTGCCTTCTTTTCCGGAGGTGTGATCATCCCGTTGTACATCATTGCCAGCCTGGTGATTCCGAAAGAACCGGACCAAATGTTCTCGCCAGGCTGGAGCGGCTACAGCAGCTCAATGTGGGGACATAAATCCGGTGGAGGTTGGGGACATACGGGAGGCGGCTGGGGCACGATGGGAGAACATGCCCCCAGCATGGACGGCCCGGCAGTGAGCCAGGAAGCGGCTGGGATGCCGCCGAAAGACTCGCATCTGGATGAGATGATGAAAGATCTTGAGAAAAAGGCGCTGGAAAAAGAAATTGAAGCGCTGCGTGCCAAGCTGAAGGAGTACGAGAAGAAAACCAAAACATCGATCCAATCAAACACAAAGGAAGGAGAACAGTGAGATGGGCGTTTTTCAGCGGATGAAGGATATCACAAGAGCTTCCCTGAATGACATGCTGGACAAGGTGGAAGATCCCGTAGTCATGTTGAATCAGTATCTGCGTGATATGGAGGAGGAAATCGCGCAAGCAGAGGTAGGCGTTGCCAAGCAGATGGCCACTGAACGGAAGTTGAGGCAGCGTTTGGATGAGTCCGTGCGGCTGAGCATGGATCGGGAAGCGAAGGCCATGGAGGCCTTGAGAAACGGGGAGGAATCCAGGGCCCGCATGTGGTTGGAAGAAAAACTATATCATGATGAGAAAGTGAGGGAGATCCGGGACCTTCACCTACAAGCCAAGAACACGGTGGAAGAATTGGTGCAGCAGCTTCACGAGATGAAAGATCAATATTACCAGATGCGGAACAAGCGCCATGAACTTGCGGCGCGTGCCCAGCTGGCGAAAACACGGAAGCATATGGCGCAGGTATCCAGTGCGAATGTGCTGGAGACAGGACAGGCGGCACGCGGCTTTCACCGTATGGAAGAGAAAATCATGCAAATGGAGATCGAGGCGGAAATTCTTCGCAAGCCCCATTTAGGACAGGGGTATGCTGTCAACCCTTATCAGGCCACTGATGCCGCGACACAGCAGAAGATCGAAGAACAGTTGCAGGCGTTGCGGGAAAAAGTGCGCCCGGAACAGGATACCCGGACAGAGCCACAAGAACCTTCGGACAACTGACAACCGATTAAAATGGCTGTACATGACCTATACGTCATCTTGCCGGAAAGATGTGCTATAGTTATAGAAAGATACGAGGCCATAGGGCAGTCTTGCCGCTCTATGGCTTTTCTTCCTGTTCCGTCTTGCATGCCATTCCGGTGTCATTGGCCGGTGTAGGCCCTTTTTCAGAGGATGAGGGAGGTGCGACATGGACGCGACAAAAAAAACAACGCCAACGCAATACGTCTTTGCTGCTCATCGGAACGGGCGTTTTTTTGCTCCTGCATAAGCTGGTAGGTTTTGTTACAATTGTCGCCCTCCTGCTGATCATCCTGGGCGTTTACCGTGCGCACGGACTGAATGACCAGAAAAAAGGATATCTCTTTGCGTGCATCGGCGTGATCATCCTCATCAGCAACAATTTGACACTGGTTATCGCGATGATTCTCATCTCGCTGGGATTGTTTTACATCAAATCAAAACAAGTGAACCGCCATCCTGTTTCCCGGCAAAAGCAAAAGCTAGTGGAAAGCATGAAATGTGATCGTGATCCTTGGGTGTTGCAAAACATGGGCTTGTGGCACCTGGCTGGGGAAATCAACCTGGATTTTTCCTTGGCGATGCCGGAACAGGAAGAGACAACCATCATACTGCACGGGATTGCCGGGGATGTGGACTTGTTGATCCCGGGTGATTATGGAATCACGATGGATGCGTTTGTCGGGGCCGGCCGAATCAGGCTGGATCAGGAGACGGATTCCGGGTTGCTGAACAAAGTGCAGTGGCAGTCCCCTGGTTACCATCAGAGCAGTCAGAAACTGAAGCTGGTGATCTTCTATCTCGCCGGCGATATCGACATCAAACGGTTGTGAGGTGACTCGTTCATGGGCAAGAGGTTAACCAATCTTATCTGGCGGGGCATGGGCGAGTCGATCCTTTTCAGTCTCATCCTGTTTGGCGGTATCGTGGTTTTTCTTTATTCGCGGGGGTATCTGGTGTTGTTTTCCTCCTGGCGGGAAGGGATTCAGCTCATTCTGACGCTGTTCGTTGTGGTGATCGTGGCGGGTGCCGCGTTTGGCTATTGGTCTTTTATCCGAATTCAGATTCGCCTGGAAAAACTTCGTGAAGCGATGCTGCATTTGGAAAGAGGGAATCTGACAGGGACTGTGCCGCCGCTTGGAGAAGATGAGATTGGGCGGCTGGGGGAACAATTGAATCGGATTACAAAAAAATGGGAAGAACAGGTCACTTCGCTGCAGCGATTGTCCAATCATAATGCGCAGCTTGCGCAGAAGGCGAAGATTTCAGCGATTGTCGAGGAGCGGCAACGTTTGGCAAGAGAACTGCACGATGCGGTCAGCCAGCAGTTGTTTGCCATTTCCATGACGGCGACGGCGGTTGGACGCACGATGGATCGGGACTTTGAGAAAGCCCGGCGGCAGATCCATCTGATCGAAGAAATGGCTTCCGTCGCCCAGTCAGAAATGCGGGCGTTGCTTCTCCACTTGCGTCCGGTCCATTTGGAGGGGAAGCGGCTGTCGGAGGGGCTGTTGGAATTGCTGCATGAACTGCGCGCCAAAGTGCCGATTGAGATGACGTGGGAGATGGAGGAGGAAATTCAGCTGCCGCGGGGGATTGAGGATCACCTTTTCCGCATCGTTCAGGAGGCGTTATCCAATGCGCTGCGCCATTCCAAGGCGTCGAAACTGGATCTGAAGCTGCATTGTCCAGGAGAGACGATCCGCCTGTTGATTCAGGATAACGGGGTCGGCTTTGATTTAAATGAAAAAAAACGCACCTCTTACGGCCTGGAGTCGATGCGCGAACGGGTGAATGAAATTGGCGGAACATTGAGCATCATTACCGCTCCGGGGAAAGGAACCCGGATTGATATCCGCGTGCCGATTTTAACGGGGGAGGAGAGGAAGAATGAAAACGCCGATTAAAGTCCTGCTGGTCGATGATCATGAGATGGTCCGGATCGGCCTGGCCGCTGTTCTGGGAACGGAGGAAGATATCGAGCTGGTGGGAGAAGCCAGCAGTGGTGAAGAAGGGATTCGCATCGTTGAGAAGTACAAGCCGGATGTGGTCCTGATGGACCTGGTCATGGAGGGGATGGACGGGATTGAGGCCACGCGCAGGATTCTTGCGATTCACCCGGCTTGCAAGGTGATCGTGCTGACCAGTTACTTGGATGACGAGAAAATTTACCCGGTGATTGAAGCCGGGGCCTTCAGCTACCTGCTGAAAACATCACGTGCCACGGAGATTTCCCAGGCCATCCGGGCGGCGATGAACGACCAGCCCGTGCTCGAATCACAGGTGGCTTCCAAAATCATGAATCGGTTCCGTCAGGAGAAACAGGAGAATCTCCCTCATCTGAATTTAACGGAACGGGAGATGGATGTGCTGCGGCTGATCGCCGCCGGCAAGTCCAACCAGGAGGTTGCGGATGAACTGTTTATCAGCGTGAAGACCGTCAAATACCATGTGACAAACCTGCTGGCCAAACTGGGAGTGGAGGATCGCACGCAGGCCGCCATTTACGCGTACAAACATGGCTTGGTGAAGTAGCCGTTTTTTCAATCTACTTCTTGTTTTGTAAAATGGGACTTTTGTCGCTTCCCCTGGTATACCTCTTACCGAGGGAGTATGGAATGAATCCTGCCATCGGCAAAAGAAGCAGGACGGCGACGATGAGGAAGGAAGTCTGAAGACCAACGCCTTCCACCAACACCCCAAACCCGAATGGAAGGCAGGTAGCCGCCAGCCGGTTGAACATTTCCCGCAGCCCTGCCGCCAATCCCTGTTCAGCCGGGTCCACGGCCTGTGAAAGCAGCGAGATCAAGAGCGGCAGCGTCATTCCTACGCCGAATCCGGTCAGCAGAGAAAGCCCCAGAATCGCCCAGAACTGTTCAAACAGCGGGACAAGGCAAAGTGGAAGGATGGCCAGGATGCCGGCTAGAAACAAAAGCTGGTAGCTCGACAGAAAACGGTGGAACCAGCGGATGAACAGCGGTGAAAAAATGCTCGCCAGGGCGATGGAAGAATAGAGCAACGAGATCACAGTGGCCGAAAACTTCAGCTGTTCCAGGTACACCAGATAAAAGGAACCACGGATGGCCGAACTGGACAAGCGCAAAAAGGTGCCGTACATCACGATCACGACAGCCGGAATCGCCAGCAGGGAGAAGGCCTTTCGATAATCCTTCCAGTTGGGCAGAAGCTGCTGGATAAAGCGGGTTTGCCGGACTTCTCCGGCCGGTTCAGCCGATGGCAACAGGGATGCGACCAATAGCAGCAATCCGTTCCATACCGCGATGGCCGAAAAAGCGCCGATGGGCCCCAGATGATCCCACAATACTCCCAGCAGCAGCGGACCGATAAAGGTGCCCATGTTGGAAGCAAAACTGTAGGTCCCGGCATGCGGTTTTTGAGCCTGTACCTTGCTGCCTACGAGCAGCGTCTGAGAGGCGATCCAGGCCATGGACTGCATGATGCCGAACAGGAGCTGGAGTCCGATCAGCGCGTAAATGGAAGGGATGAGCGGATAAAGCGGAGCCAACAAAGCCATGACGGTGGCACACAGGAGAAGCACCCGCTTCGAACCCAGCTCATCCACCAGCGCGCCGGATGAAATGGACAACAGGATCGGCAACAGGGAGACGGCGCTGACAGCCAGTCCGAGCAAGGCCGGGGGCGCGTTCAGGGCAACCGCCCAAAGCGGGACGAGCAGTGCGTTCATCGGCTGGATACCGAGGCTGAAAAAACCGGTTGCGTAGACGATGAGTGCGTAATTCATCCTGAATGAGGCTCCTTTTTTCGCTGTTTGCTGGACTATGAGTTTCTGAAGTAAAATGTGGTTTAATATCGTATTATTTCTATTTTGCTCCTTTCTCTGTTTTTTGTACAGTCTATTTATCTATTTATTGATTGGACGACTGCCGCAGATGAAAACAAACATGCCGCTCCTGGTCCCGAACAAGCCGGGAGCAACAGGAGCGGCACCATCCTAGCAACAGCGGTTGACCGACCCACTTTCGTAGCGGTTTTTCAGCGCGTACAGATAGTATTCTTTCTCCGTCATAGGAGGCCGGTCCGGATGAGTGGATCTGTGGTGTTCCAGATATTTCTGGTAGTCCGGCATGCCAAAAATCGTCTTGATGTTTGAGCGTGCCCGGCCGATCCATCCCAATACCTGTTTCACGGCTATCTACCTCCGGACGATGCAATCTTCGACTGAACAAACGGCGTTTCCATCAGTTGCAGGTTTTCCTTGCGGATCAGGATTTTGTACCAGGTCCAGAAAGCGTTCAGGATGAGCAGAACCACAACGGCGATAAAGATGATCGTCACTGCGGCATCCAGTTTGTCATTGAATACAATCTGGTGCATGACATCCATGTTGGGGGCCGGTGCCAGGAGTTGGCCCTGGGCGATCGCTTCTTCATACGGTTTTGCATGGGCATAGAATCCAATCTTTGGATCGCTGGAGAACAGCTTCATGAAAGCGGCTGACAACGTCGTCACACAGAGCCAGACAAACGGCACAAATGTGACCCAGGCGTATCGGGTTTTGCCCATCTTGATGATGATGGTGGTGGCGACAGCCAACGCGATTCCAGCCAGCATCTGGTTGGAAATGCCGAACAGCGCCCACAGGGAGTTGATCCCGCCGAAGGGATCGACAGCGCCCTGATACAGGAAATAGCCCCAGCCGAGTGTCATCAAAGCAGACGCAATCACATTGTACGCAAACACGTCCGTACGGGCGAACGGTTTGTAGAAGTTGCCGATAATGTCCTGGATCATGAAGCGGCCGATCCGGGTTCCGGCATCGATCGTGGTCAGGATGAAGACCGCCTCAAACAGAATCGCAAAGTGATACCAAAAGGCTTTTGCTCCCGCCAGAAATTGCGAGAAAATTTCCGCCATCCCGACAGCCAGCGTCGGCGCGCCGCCTGTCCGCGACAGAATCGTCGCTTCGCCAATTTCTTTTGCCGCGTTGGTGATCTGATCCGGCGTCACCGTGAATCCCCAGGACGAGATTTTGGCGGCGGCAGCGGCAGCGTCTGTGCCGATGACCGCAGCCGGCGAGTTCATGGCAAAGTACAATCCCGGTTCCAGCGCGCAGGCAGCGACCAACGCCATCACTGCAACGCCCGATTCCATCAACATGCCTCCGTATCCAATCATGCGGGAATGGGACTCTTTTTCCAGCATCTTTGGCGTGGTACCGGAAGATACCAGCGCGTGAAAACCGGAAACCGCGCCGCAAGCGATGGTGATGAAGAGAAACGGAAACAGCGGTCCGGCGAACACGGGACCGGTGCCATCGATAAACTTGGTGACGGCCGGCATTTTTAAATCGGGCAATACGAACAAAATGCCGAACGCCAGCAGAAAGATGGTGCCGATTTTGAGAAAGGAGCTGAGATAGTCGCGCGGCGCCAGCAACAGCCACACGGGCAGAATCGACGCGATAAAGCCGTAGATCGCCATCATGATGGCCAGCTGGTCGGCTTTGAATGTGAACATTTTCGACAACGTTGGATCGGCGGCCACATATTGGCCTGCCCATAACGACAGAAGCAGCAGCACCAAACCGATCAGCGAACCTTCCAGCACGCGGCCTGGACGGATATAACGCATGTAAAGCCCCATAAATATCGCGATCGGAATGGTCATCGCGATGGTAAACACGCCCCACGGCGAATCGGCAAGCGCTTTAACGACCACCAAACCGAGCACGGCGATCAGGATGATCATGATGGCCAGGATGCCGAACGAGGCGATGATGCCACCAAACGGCCCGACTTCTTCCTTCGCGATTTGGCCGAGCGATTTTCCGTTGCGCCGCATGGACGCCATTAAAATCACGCTGTCCTGGACGGCACCGGCCAGTACGACACCGATAATGATCCAGAGCGCGCCAGGCAAATAACCCATCTGTGCAGCCAGTACCGGTCCCACCAGCGGTCCTGCTCCGGCGATGGCCGCAAAATGGTGGCCAAACAAGACCCATTTGTGGGTCGGCACGTAGTCTTTCCCGTCATTGTGGATTTCGGCGGGAGTGGCCCGGTTGTCGTTTACTTCAAAGATCTTGTGGGCGATAAATTTACTGTAAAACCGATAGGCGACGGCGTAGGAACAAACGGCGGCAATGACGAGCCAGGCGGCGGAAATGGTTTCGCCACGCGCCAGCGCCAGGATTCCGAACCCGACCGCCCCCAGGACAGACACTGCCGTCCATAAGAGAATGGAAAACAGTCTTTTTTTCACAATGATCCTCCTCCACAAAAAATTCTAACATTATAAAATATGGCTGAGTACAATTATAAATTAATTTATCACAACATCAAGTGATAAAGGTTCAGTAAAAAACCAGAACATCAGATATAATGGTTATCAATGGTAAACATGCAAGGGTAAAACACGCAAGGAGGAGATCTTTGTGCAAGCAAAATCATTGCAAGAGCAAGTCGTTCTCGTGACAGGAGCGGGCCGCGGGTTGGGAGCAGCGATTGCCAAAGCGTTTGCAAGTGAGGGAGCAAAAGTGGTCATCAATTATTTCCAAAGCGAAGAGAAAGCGAATGAATTGGCGGAGTCGCTTGGTGACCGTGCGGTAGCACTCCGGGCCGATGTCCGGGATGAAGAGCAAGTGCGGGAGATGTTTTTCCGGGCAAAAGAACATTTCGCTTCTCCCGTTACAACGGTGGTCAATAATGCGCTGATTGATTTTCGTTTTGATCCGGATGCAAAGAAAGACGCATGGTCGATTCGCTGGGAGGATTACCGGAAACAGTTGGAAGGCGCTGTTCAGGGGGCATTGAACACCGTCCAGGTGGCGTTGCCCGACATGAAAGAGATGAAATTCGGGCGCATCGTCAATATCGGCACGAACCTTTTCCAAAACCCTGTCGTGGCGTATCATGATTATACGACAGCGAAAGCGGCCTTGCTCGGTTTTACGCGCAATATGGCCTGTGAGCTGGGGCAGTACGGGATTACAGTGAATATGGTGTCAGGTGGATTATTAAAGGTGACGGACGCAAGCTCCGCCACCTCGCAGGAAGTTTTTGCATTGATTGAAACGACGACTCCTTTGCGAAAAGTGACCACCCCGGAAGAAGTAGCGGATGCGGTGCTGTTCTTTGCCTCTCCTTGGGCGCGAGCGATCACCGGGCAAAATCTAGTGGTTGACGGCGGTCTGGTGATGGATTGAGCTTTTCGCAAGCTGAGAATGGTTAACGATCCGTCAGTCGGTCAAGAACCAGTTTGGTCACGGATGTGAATTCATCTCTGATGATCTCTTCTTCATCCGCGGGTATTTCCAGGTTATCGTCCTCAAGGCCCGGTGCGATGCTTGGAGAGGGTTTTCGAACCGGATGTTGTATCGACAGCTGATGCTGTTTCTTTTTCATTCGTTTTGCCTCCTCTCATTGGATCTCGGCACGATTTTCAGGGTGTATTTTTTGTGTTCTTTTTTTATAATGAGTAATAGAGAAAAACTCATTCGTGAAGTCCACATTCTCAAATGGTCTGATACAGCCGCGGGTCATTCATTGGGAGGAGGTAATCCAGCATGATGATTTTATTTCATCCGATGGACTTTCTCATATTTATCGCTTTCGGCATCGCGTTATGGGCGCAATTTAAGGTCAAGGGGAACTTCAATCGCTGGTCGCAGGTGCGCTCCTCATGCGGGATGACGGGAGCCGAGGTGGCGCGGCGGATTCTCGATTCGGAAGGGCTTTATCACGTCGACGTCGAGTTGTCTCGCGGCGGCATGTTGTCCGATCATTATGATCCGATTGCGCGGAAGGTGCGCCTCTCAGAGGAGGTGTATTACGGGAATTCCATCGCTTCGCTCTCTGTGGCTGCCCACGAGACGGGGCATGCCATTCAGCACAAGGTCTCCTATCCGATGCTGGTTCTTCGCCATCGGATCTTTCCGATTGCCAATTTCGGTTCTTCCCTGGCGCCGCTCCTGCTGATTGCCGGGTTCCTTTTCAAAGCCACGGGGCTCATTGGCCTTGGGATTCTTTTCTACGCAGGCGCTGTGGCTTTCCAGCTGGTGACGCTTCCCGTCGAGTTCAATGCCAGCGCAAGGGCCGGGCGGAAGTTGGTGGAGATGGGATTCTTGCGGCAGGAAGAGATGCCCGGGGTTCGCAAGGTGCTCGGTGCCGCGGCGCTCACGTACGTGGCCAGCGCTCTGGTGGCCTTGCTTGAATTGATCAAGTATGTGATGATCTTTGCTAGTGCCCGCGAGGAATAAGTTTGCGATTTGACTTTTCAAAAAATAGTTTTTGCGGTATGATAGTGTTGACTATCATGTTTAAAGGGGTTTGGATGCTGAATGAAGGTGAAACCAGCCGACAAGAAGATGTCAGTTGATGATCCGGCTATACGGATGTTGTTCCGGCATCCCAATTCACTTGTAGCCACCTGGCACATCCATCAGGATTGGAAGAAGCGAATTGAAGAGATGTTTAACATTCCTTGGTCGGATCTTCCCTTTGCTTTGCGTTTGTATGATATTACAGAGCGGGAAGTAAAGGAAGACGGGCTGGACTCCTATGTAGACTACGGAATCAATCATGAATCGGGCGAATGGATCTTGTTCGGGATCGAACGCGGCAGGGTCTACTGTGTGGATCTTGGTGTGCGCATGCTGGGAGGACGGTTTTATCCCATCAGCCGTTCCAATCCAGTCGAAGTTCCGTCGTAATATGAAAAGAGCGCCGTTTTCTTCTTGGAGACGGCGCTCTTGTTTTATTTGTTCCCGCGATCCCTGATCATGCCCAGTGGCCCCCTATCTTCCTTGAGCGTTCCAGCATGACGCCGCCGGAGGTGTAACTGCGGGCACGAAGCAAGGCGGTGGATCCATATTTGCGGCGAATGTCATCCATGACGTAACCGAGGGCCCGTTTTTTCATCACATCTTCAAACAGGTTTAGCTGGATGTGGTCATCCGGAGACAGCTGGCCGAGCGACAGGTGAATGCGCCGCACAATTTCGCCGGTGTAGTGTTGTTCGAACAGCTCCAGGCAGGTGTGATAGATATCCAGCGTGACATTGGTCGGCTGGCCGATCGTTTTTGAGCAGTGAAAGCCGCTAGCTGATTCCTTTTGGCTGTAGTCGATGCTGAGGTGGATGGTACGGCCTGCCATGTTGGCCTCCCTTGCCCTTCTGGCCACTTCTTCGGCCAATTCCAGAATGATGGTCCGGATTTCAACGGGGTCGCGATAGTCCCGCAGGAGCGTAATGCCATGTCCGAAGCTTTTGGGGACTTCGCGCATTCCCGCGCCGATGACTGGCGACAGATCCACGCCCCAGGCATGGTAATAAAGTTGGCTTCCGATCATGCCGAATTTTTTCTCCAGGATTTCCCGCGGGGTATGGGCCAGATGACCTACGGTGCGAATGCCCATTTGCTGCAAGTGCCTGGCCAGTCGCGGGCCGATGCCCCAGATTTTTTGAACGGGTTGTGGCCACAGTTTTTCGGGAACTTCTTCGTACGAACAGGCTGCCAGGCCGGTTCGCTTCCCCTCGATGTCCAGGATGGCTTTGGCCAAAAATTTGTTCGGTCCGATTCCGATACAGGAAGGCAGGCCAAATTGCTCGTAAATGGCAGAGCGTATCTTCCTGCCCACCGACCAGGCGTCTCCAAAGAGCTTTTCGGTCCCGTCCACGCAGATCCACCATTCGTCGATGCTGTAGGGGTGAATGGCCTCCTTGGGAACGAACTGGTGCAGAAGGCGCGTGATCTCGAGGGATTGGTGCAGATAGTGCCGCATGCTGGGAGAAACGATGTGGATAAAAGGAAGCCGCGGCACATCAAACAACCGTTTTCCCGTGCCGATGCCATAGTCTTGTTTGAGACGGGGGGTGGCGGCCAGGACGACGCTGCCGCTCCGTTCCAGATCGCCGACGACGGCCAGATAGGTCTTTTCCGGATCCAACCGGCGCCGAACGCATTCGCAACTGGCAAAAAAAGCTTTCATATCGAGGCAGAGAACCTGATGACGAGGCAGGGTGCGATAATCCATCATGGTGCCCAGTCCTTTCTGGTCATCCCAAAATCGAATATATGTTCCCTTATCTGTCACTAATATAGGCCATCGGGGGCTGTCGTTCAATGGTAAAACGAGGAAAGCCCGCCGGTTGGCGGGGCGGAGATAAGGCGGGCAAGGCCATTGATGCGGGAGGGAAATGCTCATTGATAGAAGGACAGAATGGCTTCATATTGCGGGTGAAAATGGCGGTATATCTGCTGAACCGCCTCTTGCGGAGCGCGGGCCGGTTTGTACCATCCCCGTTGGTTCATGAATTGAAAGGTGGCCGCTTGGAGCTCCAGCTTGTCATGAAGGATGTTCCAGAAAACCTCCCGCAAGTCCTGAGAATCACATTCAGTGGCTGCGTGCCTGTAACAGGAGGAAAGGTGCTTGAGGGTATCTAGGCAGTCCTGCAGCAAGTCTTGATCCGGAAGCCGGGTGTTGGGCCGTTCCGTGACCGTCATCTCATCACATCCTTCCGCTTGGAATGTACTGGCTGACAGGTACAGGTTCCTGAAACGGCTGCAAATGGCACAGCGTTGTCTTTGGTTGGAATCACTGGATCCGTGTATCCGATTTGGGCAGCTGCCTCATCAGCGCCATGAAATGTTCCCGGTGCCGATCTGCCAGTTGTTCACAGAGCTTTTTCACTCCTTGATCGGAGGAATAGTCGGCATACATGCGAAATTTGGCCGCTGCTGCGTGTTCGCTTCGCAATAATTCTTCCAGCTGATGCAGTTCCACCTGTGTGAGGACATCCATGGATCGGTTTTCCTCCTTTGCGGCTGTACAGGGTGTCTTTTGTAGTATGTGCAAAGGCGCTCCAGCTATGCAAAAAAGAGCCATCAAAGCGCCTTGGAGGCACCCCGATAGCCCTTGTGAACCGATGGGATAAATCGTTGTTTTTCCGTTGGGATTTAACGGTTGAAATACATCGTCCGGCCATTGAACAAGCGCGTTTCCGCTTTCAGCGCCTTGCCCAGGTACCGGGTAAACTCGTTTCCTTTGGCGATGTCGCCGTGTGTGGCTCCGTCGGGGAGAATGATCTGGATCATGGTCTGGTTTTGCTTGTTTTTCCCCATGCCAATGATGATCATCCGGTAATTGGGATTGTTTCCCTTCAGAATAAACCACTGTCCTTTTTTCTCTGGATGATCTTCAATGGTATACGGGAAAGCGGCGGCTGCATAATCCCAATCCAGTTGCTCGCCAGTGTGCCGGGTCATGTTGACATAGCGGCGAAACAGTTCCTTGATTTCTTCCATTGTGACAGAAGATTCTTCACTTAAAATCAATGTGGCAGCTTTCGGCACGAACCCTTCACTCCTGTATCTCATTCTTCTGCATGTGTGATCAGCAGCTGGTTTAAATTGGATCGCCTTTATTGTATCAAAAGGGTTGGAAAAAGTACACGCGAGGCATGCCAACCGGATTGTAGCAAATCTTTAAGAAATTTGCTGGTGACATAAAAAGAAATTCTGTGATATAATGGAGCACATGTAGAAAAAGAAGGAGGGGTAGGACCGATGGAGAGGCTTTATGATGAGACCGAACGCTGCCAAGTTCGTTTTGTTGGGTTGCTGACCGAGAAGGCACGTTATGATTTCTGCATTGTTTCGACGCATCAGTTTTTCGGGAAACCATTGGTCATTTGTACCCAAACTGGCCGCTCTTCACTGCTGGGTGTAGAGGATGCGACAAACCTCGAACACCTAAAGCAGGTTTACCAGATTCCAGATGATGAAGAGGCCGAGGAACTTTCCTTCTTTTTCAAGTCTGTGTTGCCCGCCAATCCGATATATGAGCAGTATAGCGAATAGAGAAGGAAGCGATGGAAGACGATGAGGTGTGTGCCTCGCGTCTTTTTTTATTGCTTTTTTTGTATCGAGCTCAGGATTGACAAATAAAGTATAACACATTTAAAATAAAGTATAGCATATATGGGGTTGATTCAAGGGAAGGGGGCGTGCGGTAGATGGGGATCTTGGTTTGTCAGCGTTGCGAGGAGACGATTGATTTTTTTGAAGATGAAAAGGTGAGCACACGCTACACCGTTTGTTGCACCTGCCAGGACGAGGAGAATGCGTCAAAGGAATCGCTGGGGGACAGGTGATCAGGAAAGCATCTCTGGATAAGGTTCGGAATCCGTGGGAAGGGGATGGCCAAAGGCCATCCCCTTTATCCCTTTATCATGATGATTTACGCAATCGGGCGGTATTCCTTAATCACCTTTACTTTTTCCAGGGTTGGATCCTCAGGTCCCTGGACAGGAAGCCCTGCCTCCATGTTTTTTTGAATATAATCCAGGCTTTCCTGTTCGATGATTTCCCCTGGCAGGAGAATGGGAATGCCCGGGGGATACACCATGATAAATTCGGCGATAATCCGTCCAACGGCTTCCCGCAGCGGAACCAGCTCCGTATCGGCGTAGAAGGCTTCCCGTGGCGAGAGCGCCAAGACGGGGATGGGCGGCAGGTGGACATGAATGGGACAGGCGCTGAGCTGATGCCGAAAATCCCGGGAAAGGTGCTGAAGCGCTTTAATCAACAGGTTGACCGTTTCATACGTGTCGCCCGGGGTGATGATACACAGGATGTTGTAAAGGTCGCTGAGCTCCACTTCAATGTTGTAATGTTCCCTCAACCAGATTTCCGCTTCATATCCGGTGATTCCCAGATCCTTGACGCAGATCGGAAGTTTTGTCAGATCCAGGGCGTGGGTCGCCTCGCCGCCCAGGATCTCCGGGCCGATACAATACAGGCCGGGGATTTCGCTAATCTGCTGGCGGGCATAGGTGGCCAATTCCAAGGCGTAGGTCAGCCGTTCATGCCCCTGTGTCGCCAGAAAACGTCTCGCTGCGTCCAGGGAAGCGAGAAGAATATATGAAGTGGACGTGGTTGTCAACATATTCATGATCGCTTGCACCCGGTGCGGGTTTACCCGCGGTCCCTGGATGTTGAGGATCGAACTCTGGGTCAGCGAACCTCCCAGCTTGTGCATGCTGGTCGCAGCCATGTCGGCTCCGGCTTGCATCGCGGACATTGGCAGGCGTTCATGGAAATGGATGTGCACCCCATGCGCTTCATCGACCAGTACCGGGAGATGGTGGGCATGAGCCAGTTCAACAATTTGTTTAATATCGGCCGCGACGCCGTAGTAGGTCGGATTGATCACCAGGACAGCCTTGGCGTCGGGATGTTCTTTCAGGGCTTTGGCCAAAGCCGAGGTAGTAATTCCATGGGCAATGCCGATTCGTTCGTCCAGGACGGGATGGATGAAGACCGGAATGGCATCGGCCAGGATGATGGCCGACATGACCGACTTGTGGGCGTTACGGGGAACAATGATTTTGTCGCCGGGGCGACAGGTGGCCAGGATCATCGTCATGATGGCGCCGCTGGTTCCCTGTACGGAGAAAAACGTGTGATCAGCGCCGAAAGCTTCGGCGGCCAAGTCCTGTGCCTGCTTGATGATGCCGGCCGGATGATGGAGATCATCCAACGGACTGATGTTGATGAGGTCCATGGCCAGTACCGCATCACCGACAAATTCGCGAAACTGGGGATCCATGCCCCTTCCCTTTTTATGGCCAGGAATGTGGAAGGGCACGGGGTTGCGGCGAATATGGTTGATCAGTCCTGTAAAGAGAGGGGTTTCTTCCTGCGACAATGTATATCCCTTCCTCCTCATATGATGCTGCCACAAATCATTGCATCCGTGATTTAGCAGAAGTTTACAACATAAAAAGTTTACAGTAAGATCGACAAGGAAACCATCATCTCTTATCCAATCAAAAAATTTTTGGGAAAGCAAACAGATTGAGTATACCAGATTGGCCTTAAAATGCAACAAGGGAGAGATTGAGATGAAGACCCGAGTGACCGAGTTGTTGAAGATTGAAATGCCGATTGTGCAGGGGGGACTGGCTCACCTGGCCTATGCCGAGTTGGCCGCCGCCGTGTCAAACGCAGGCGGCCTAGGGCAAGTGACGGCCTTGACGCTGCCCAGCCCAGAAGCGCTGAGGGAAGAGATTCGCAAAGTGCGTTCCTTGACGGACAAGCCGTTTGGCGTCAATTTTGCCATCGGCCAACATAACCAGTCCTATCCAGATTATCTGGAAGTGGCCATTGAGGAGAAGGTTCCGGCGATCAGCATCACAGGTGGGAACCCGAAACCGCTGCTGGATCGGCTCGCAGGTACCGGTATCGTGACAATGGTTCTGGTAGCCTCCGTGCGTCAGGCGCAAAAGGCGGAAGAGCTGGGAGCAAATATTGTGATGGCCGTGGGCAATGAAGGAGGCGGCCACCTGGGAAGAGACGAGGTCGGGACGATGGTCCTGGTCCCGCGCGTGGCCGAATCGGTCCGGATTCCGGTGTTGGCCAGCGGCGGCATCGTCGATGGCCGGGGTATCTTGGCGGCGCTGGCACTGGGCGCAGAAGGGGTGGAAATGGGAACCCGCTTTATTGCAACCAAAGAATGCGTTCACGCGCATGAAAATTACAAACAGAGAATTCTCGAAGCCTCAGAAACCGACACGGTGATCATTAAAAAGAGCATTGGAGCTCCTGCACGGGCGCTCAAGAGCAAGGCGACGGAGGAAATACTGGCGTTGGAGGCGAAGGGAGTCGGTTATGAGGGATTGAAGGACCATATCTCGGGGGAAGCCAATCGCCGGGCGATTCATGAAGGAAAGATGGAAGAAGGGCATAGCTGGGCCGGTCAAGGTGTCGGCCTGATCCGTGACATCCCGTCGGTGGCCGAACTCTTCGAGCGGATCGTGAAGGAGATGAACGAAGGCTATCACCGCATCGGTGGGGTATTGAGGGCAACAGTTTGAGGAAATCGGCAGGCAGGGGCAGCACCGTCTTACAGGGACGGCCTGCCCCTGTGCCGGTTTCAATCACTGATAGCCAGCCGGTAAAGCGGGGCCAGTTGCTGAAAGGTTTGCTGAATGATTTGTTCCAATTCCGTGGGATGTTGAAGGGCCGTTTTCGTTTTCGGCAGGTGAATCCCGCACAGCACTTCAGATTTTTTCACCGTTTGCAGCCGGCGGATGAGATCCAGGAAATCCTCCTTTTCCAAATCTGAGTGGCTTTTGGCATCCGGGCGGGTGTGATCGAAAGACCAAAGGAAGTTTTCCGGGATCTGGGCAAGAAGCTTGTCCAAGTGACGAGAAAGGTTTTGCGCAAACACCGGTTTGGCTTTCTCCGCCTCCGGAAACAAAGCAAACCAGATAAAGAGGTGTGAGGACCAAAGACCAACCTGAAAATGCGGATGTGCTTTGTACCCGCGGACGTTGGCGGACCATGCCACCCAGGTGCTGTCCGGGGGGTTGACGGTTCGGCGTGCATGTTTGGCGACGTGCACATGGACAGGAATCCTTAGCAGTTCGGAGAGAAAGGGTTGCAGCTGCGTGCCGATTTGCTCAAGTTTTGGGCGGATATGCGCCTTGATTTGGGTCATCCGGGGTTCTAGTCCAGGGATCTGAAAAATGTCGAAGTCCTTTTGGGTGAAGGCGGCAAAAACTGAAGTTATGCGTGGAGTCATGCGATAGCCCCTTTCGTCAATTCAGAATTAGGCATTGATTTTTTATCCCATGCATATTATTATAAAACCAAAGCTTCATTAAGCCAAAAGAGGAGTTTAGACAAAGAAGAATGAATATTTCTTCAAAGGGGTGCGCAACATGGTGAAAGAGCTCATGGAAGCGTTGAAACGCAAGGACGTGGAGAAAAGAATCCCAGTGCTGCGCATGGAAATGGATTATCAGTTGGCTGTCTTGTATGAAGCGTTACAGGAACAGGATGAGGAGACGATCCGACTTTGCAAGGAGAATCTCTCGGAACTGCGAAAAGAGCTGTTGATGCTTGAAGCGTAAATGATGCCCAAATCGTTCAAAAGGGTGTACCTTTCGGTGTACGCCTTTTTGGGCTGGAGTTGGGCTTTTGTTTTGCCGGCAAAATGTAAGGGCTTACAAGACGTTTTTAAAGTTTTTAAAGTTGAAAGGGGAAAACCAGTGTCCAAAGGTAAGGTGGCAGTGATGTCACCAAGAGAAGGATAACAGCTTGCTCAGGTACCAGCAGAGCACCTATGAAGCCAATGATTCCGCAAACCCCGCTCAACCATCCCCAGTGTAACCACCATCCAGACCTGTTTTCAGCAGCAAGAGTCCGCAATGAAAACAGGATCACTCCAAGCCAGACGAGCCCCATGGCGACATACCCGCCTGTCAGCGAAAAGGCAAACCAAGTGTCCCATAGTGGTTGAAGCGATGCGCGACCGATCGGATCACTGAAAGTGGTCAAAGCGGTGAGTAGCGGTGGCATGACAGCCAGTTCGGCTACGAGGATGAGATACCACATTCCGAGGCCCACGATCCACAGGGGCGTGGCAGCTGGCGGTCTGCATATCTTCTGTTCACAATGTGACAGGCCCAACAGCCACAATGTCAAGCCGAACCCGAACAATAGATGCACGCCCGTCCAGTTCAAAGATTTAGAGACAGCCTCCAGCGCAAGCTCTCCAGCCCAAGGATCGGTCAGCGGAGGGTGGAACATGGTGGCCACCGGAAGCAGGAGTCCGCCGGTCAAGGTCAGTTTCCCGCCCAGAGTGAGATGGGTGGGCGCGTTGATTCGATGCACTGGTGATGCTCTCCTTTGCCGTTTTCATGCCTCCTTCACAGGTTAACCGAAGAATCAGAAGTTATCCATCCAACTTTTTGCGTAATGGGGGTTCTCCGAGGTGTACTCCGGATTTGTATGTCTCGGCCGCTTTTTCAACGCATTGCCGCACCGCATCGGGAAGCGTTTGGGGATCGCTGCAATATCCTCTTGATTTTTTTTGCGGACCGTTGTACAATTGGTACTGTCTTCAAGGGACGGGGTATAGCTCAGCTTGGTAGAGCGCTTGGATCGGGACCAAGAGGCCGCGGGTTCAAATCCTGCTACCCCGACCATACATCGAAAAACGGCGTGATTCGGCTACTCCGAATCACTTTTTTGTTTTATAGAGACGATGCAATGTTTTCAAAGCAGTTAAAAGTCTATATAATGACATAAAATGATTCAAAGGGTTCATCATGGTCTGCCGGAAAGGAGTTTATCATGGAAGGGTACAAGTTTTCACACACATTGCGCGTTCGTTATTCGGAAATTGACGGGCAGAAAATTGTCTTTAATGCGCACTACATGACCTATATGGACGTGGCGATTACAGAATATTTCCGGGAAGTAGTGCGCCCCTTGCCGGAAGGAGAGGAATTTGATTTTGTCCTGGTAAAGACGACCATAGAGTTTAAGGGGAGTGCCTATCTCGATGATATCCTGCGCATCTTTTGCCGGACGACACGCCTTGGAAATACGAGTTTCACCGTCCAGTTTGCGATCCAACGGGAAGAGACCAAAGAGGTGATCGTGCTCGCGGAAATCGTGTATGTATCATATGACCTCACGACACGCCAGGCCGTACCGATACCAAAAGTGGTCAGGGAACGCATTAAAGCGTTTGAGGGGATCGAGGATTGACGAATGGGCATGGCCTCTCCTTTACTTATAATAATTATTAAGTTATAATAGGTATACATTAGTTGGAGATTGGTTTGACGCATGCTGCCTGACAAAAGGCAGCATGTCGTCATTTAGAGGAACTTTGTAAGAATGAAATTCGTTATCAGGGAGAGGATGAACGAAAGTGGAGGAGTTGCAGATGAACCCGTCAGAAATTCAGTCGACCAGGGATTTGATCAGGCAAAATATGGAAATCTCTGCCGTTGCGGCGAGCGGCTTGCTCATCATCGCCGGATGGCTGATGGGGCATTTTGGATGGCAAAAGGCATCTGTCGTCTCCTTTTTGCTCGCTTTTGCGATCGGCGGCTATTTCAAGGCGAAAGAAGGCCTGGAAGAAC
>Ga0066871_100407_pt1 | contig 28035 bp, 17 predicted proteins | sample CeladaPassage60B_FD_62209 | JGI IMG/M metagenome (GOLD analysis project Ga0066871, IMG submission 62209) | Cellulose-adapted microbial communities from the Joint BioEnergy Institute, USA - Passage3 60B | ecosystem: Engineered > Bioreactor > Continuous culture > Unclassified | place: USA...
GATAGCAATGCCTGGCGCGAAATGGAAGTAATGGTGGGAACCCAGGCGAACACCGCCTGTTCATCAAAGACGAGCTGCGGCAAACTTTGCTGAAGAGCCTGGCGTATCTGAATCCATTGCACCACACTCATGCCATCCAAAACCAGGAGCGCGGTGCGGCGCCGGTGCTTGGAGGCCAGGTAATGCGGCACATGGTGTACCATCACCGGCCTGGGAAGGTACGGCAGGTTCTTCAAACCGCTGAAATTCTGGAGCATCCATGCTTCAAACCGTTCATTTATCTGTTGGACGGCCGCTTCCATCTGTTCCAGCAACTCTCCCAACGGTGCCGCTTCGCTGTGCGCCAAGGATAGAACCTTCATCTCGCCGTACAAAAACGCTGTTTTCATCCAGTCCTGGTACCGTGCTGCGGAATGGGCATGTGATTGCATCGCAAACAGCATCCCTTCCAGCCGCTGCCGCTCCTCTGCCAGCGGGTCATAGCGAATCCCCACCCTCGCCCATGCCGGCAACTGATGCGGAGTAAAGCCTTCGACAGGCTTCAGCTTTCCTTCCAGAAACAAATTGTCCAGGAGCCGCTGCACCTCAGGATGTTCAAAAGGGTGAGCGGCCGGATGATAGACCCCTTCCTCACTACCTTCGCAAGTTGCCGTCCCATCGCGAATCAGACTGGAGGAGTGCGCTTTATGCGCTTTTTCCTGCAAATACTTCTCCCATCGCGTCTGCAAATCCCGATAAAATGCAGCCGGTGAAGCCAGCCAGTCGCTCAGCGGCAACCTGCCCAACGCAGGGTTTTTCTCCCACTGCCGCAACAAATGCGCCTGCAGCACCTCGGGAAAACTCCGCTGTTGCAAATGAAGCGAGAGGAAAAAACGGATCAAGGAAACCTCGTCCTGCAACGTTTCCGGCGCCACCTGATACACCCAGCGCAAAATGAAGTCACACGTTTGTGCATCTGTCAACACATCATCCGTCCGGTTCCCGCTGAAAAGCATACCACGCTGGGACTGGTATGCGGCATACAACGCATCCCTGGCCTCCCCGTCCAGCTGCCGGATGACAGGCAAGGAAAGACCGGGAAACAGTGAAGAAAGCCGGAAAGTCAGGCGTCGGCCCTGTTTAATCAAATCATAGGGCAATCCCTCCACGCTTTCCCTGGTCCGGATGAGGAGAAACACCTGCCTCCTGGCCACCCGTTCGCGGTACTTCTTTTCATACAGGTAGCGGAAAGCCACCGGATCACCCGCATCCACCATCTCAACCTGACGCGCCTGCAAAGCTGCCAAGAGTTCCTCATCCAACAACAAATCGTCTGGATCACTGACCAGCGTCAAAGGCGGAAGAGGCGGCTGAAAATCTCGCAAAATCTGCTCGCGCCAGGTGTCCATGTAAGCTCCCCCTCTCGCAAAAACCTTCCCCGGCAAACATTCCTCGCCTGACTGATCAGATTCCCTTATTGTTTACCTTATTGGCCAAGGCGAACCAGGGCGTTGTCGTAATACATCAGCAGCTTGTCGTCTTCCTGCAGCACCTTCTCCGGCAAGCGTTCGCCCACCTTCACAATGGTCTGATAGTCGTTTTCCCGCCAAGCCTTTTTAAATCCGGCCCGGATCGCCTCTGTGCGGAACTGCTTCAGCCGCTTTTTTCCCGTCTCCAGTTCCTTGAGATACGCCTGAAACTCGCGCAAGAGCGCTTTTTCCCGCAACCGTTCCAGGTCGGCCTGCTTGTTCGGATCGGGCACATACCAGCGGCCCTTGGCCTTCTCCCGCAAGGCCGGGTCCTCCTTGTCCAGGCCGCGCAGCTCCTTATAATTGCTGCTCAAGTAGCTGTGAATCTGGCTGGGCACCGGCCCCTCCCCCTCATAACAGAGGAAATTTTGTTCCAGCAGTTCATCCAGCTCCGGTAGCCGCTCATGACTGGCAATGTGCCGGATCTCCCGCATGAAAAAGGGATGCAGCTCTTGCCGCGTCTGCGGTTTGTTCATCAGCTGCTGGCGCAGCCATTCGATGGCGCTGTTCTCATCGGCGACAAACAGGTTCAACTGCACGAACTCCTTGGCCAACAGGCGCTTCTTGTCGTATTCGGCCACCTGCTCCTGCAGGAAAACCATTCCATCCCTTACGGGAAACCGCTGCACCAGCTCCTGCTGAAACTCGGCCGATGACAAGGGAACGGGAAACCCGTGCTGCACGTGATAAGCCACCATCCGGTCGTAAAGGACGCGCGGCGTCCTCTCCACGATGGTCTCTGCCTGTCCTTTGCGGCCGAGAAAAACAGGCAGTTGCCGCAAGTGATTCTCGACGAACTCCCAGGCCGACTGCGCCATCCCCTGATGGGACTGAATTTGCTTGACCATTTCTTCCGACGGCTTGTAGGCCGAGATGATCAGATCTTGTTTGACCGCCGTCGTGGTGGTCACCGCCTTGAAACTTCCTTGTTGTTTATCCAAAGTAGCAACGTGAGCAACCACAAAGCCTGCCCGCTGAATCGCCTCCTGGATGGCATTCCAGACGCTGGCCTGCGAGTTGCTGAACTCCACCGTCATCCAGCGTCCTGGTTTCAGAACACGGTAGTACTCTCTGAAACAGGCCTCCATCAGGCGCTGGTACTCCACCAAACCTTTCCCCTGCGTTTGGTTGACCACAGCCTCCGTCTTGTTGTTGGTGAACACCTTCAGCCAGGCTTCCCAAAGGAAGTTGAGTTCGGAGTACATGATATTGGCTCCGAATGGTGGGTCGGTGAAAATGTAGTCTATTGAATCCGATTGAAGGTTTAATGAACTCGCAGATTGAACACCATTAATGATCCACCTATCTTGTAATGAAGGTAGTAACTTCTTGATACCTCTTAAAACACCACGTAAACGATCATTATACTGCTCTATGATAGAAGTTTCAATCGAAATTGAAGGGATATATAACGTTCCTTTAAGAAAACCTGCATTAGCTCCCCCTCCACCAAAAAAGTAATTTTTAATGTGTAATGAATTCATCCTAGTCGCTCGATTAAGCATGCTATGAAAAACGAAATATATCAACTTAGTATCATTTTCATATGACTTGACCATTAAAGTTGATAAACATGCCAAATTCCGCTTCGTATAAAAATGATGCACATGCGTAACCCCATGGCTATTTTTAGGTTGTTCCGTATTATATCCTTCCGGCATCCGATCCGTCGGAAACCAATAGGGAATCTCCATTTCCTCGATCCTCTGGATGAGCGCCAGGTCGTCGGCATCGGGACGCTTCTCATACCGCTGCCGGCCAACCGAATAGTTGATCAGCACCGGCACCTGCTTGGCCTGCCGCACCGTTTCGCCAATCGCCGCATCAAAGCGCGTCTCCCAAGCCCGCTCCACGCTGCGCTTGGTGTGTTCCGCGCCGCAGCCGGGGCATTGGAAATGATCGCGCACCTTGCCCGCCTCCTGGTCCACCGCCACCTCCCAGAAGATCATCTCGTTGGCACAGTGCGGACAGAGAAACACATCGCTCCAGACCGTGTAATTGATCCGGCCGATGACGGGCTTTCCATTGGCATCGGTTTGCGGTTGGCCGTCCACCACGTGGCGCGTCTCGTACATCCAGCCGCATTCGGCCTCTACTTCCTCGAGGATGCGCCTGGCCTCCCGTTCAAACGCTTCCACATCCACCGGCGTGTTGTAGTTATACGCGATGAAGCTGGCGGCCGGCGAGAGATCGTTCAAAATGGCCCGCCGTAGCCCCAACTTGGAAAACGGCCGTCCTTCCTCATCCAGGATGGTCCCGTCCGCCTCCACCCGGTAGCCAAGGCTCTCCACCTCTTTCCGATCGCCGCAAAGCTGTGCCGCCACACCGGTCATCCCCGTCCCGGCAAAACCGTCAAAAACGATGTCCCCCGGCCGCGTGTAATGTAAAATGTACCGCATGATGGCCTTATGCGGCACCTTGGTATGGTAGCTGTGCGCATTGTAAATCGGATCGTTTTTCCCCTCGGAGACATCGGCGGCAAAAGGCTCCCGCCGGTATGGTTCCTCCGCATCCGCCTCCTCCCGCATCTCTTCCCATTCCTTCAAAATCTCCGGCAAAAAAGGGTTGGGGCAGGCTGTATAGTAAGGCGGGTCGGAAAGCGCCAGGATATCTTCATCCGATCCGATGGGAAAGCCTTCCATCTCCCGCAACGCCGGCAGGCGGCGCCGGAGCTCTTCTGTAAAATAGGCACGCCGGGCCGCCTCGCTCTCAAAGGTCATCCCCAGACAAGTCACCGGTTGCTGGCGTTCCTCTTTTTTTTCAAATATCGACACTTGCTCGCTCTGCTGGCCCACGCTCATTCCTCCTTCCTCATTCCTCCTTCGTTCGCAACATGATCCGCACGCGCTGGGGATCCGAATGCGGGCGCAACCATTCCTTCAAGAGCCGTTCAAAGCGGCTTCGCACCTCATCCACGGTCAGCGGATTGCCGCCACCCACCATGTCCTTCAACTCGTCCACCGTCACTTCAACGCGCTCAATCCCCTTCAACAACAGGCGGACCGCCTCGACAAAAGCCGGATCGACAGGCAAAGACAACGCCTTCTCATCCATGAACTGCCGGAGGTATGCTTGCTGCTCCTCCGGCAGCATTGCCATGCCCGCCTGCACTTCCTGCCGGTTCAGGTTGTCCAAGAGCATCTGGGTCCACTGCGCAAACAGTTCATGCAACTGATCTTCCCATGCGGAAAGCTCTACCTTCGTCAACCGTTCATCACGGGGTCGAAACCGGCAATGGGGACAAACAGGGTGGTGTGCCAAATCTGCCTTGGTCAAGGCAGCACAGGTTTTCAGTGCCTGCAAACTTTTCTGCCATTGCTGCAGCTGGCTTTCCGGCAACAATTCAATGGCGCTTAATGTTTGCAAAGCGGCGAAATGGGGCGCGTTCAGCAATTCCTGCCGCCTGCTCTCCTCGCTCGTATTCAGGCGGGCCTGATGATGCAGTTGCAGGTACAAATCCTGATATTGCGCCTTCAGCGACTGGATGCGCTGCACCTCGGCCAGTGCCGTTTGCCCCTGCCGCAACGCTTGCAACAGCGCAGCCAGGGCTTGGCCGGCTTCCTGTCTCCATGCGTGTTCCTCCGGCAATTGCTGCTGTGCCGTGAGCAGATAGGTGCCCAGCTGGGTCAGCTCGGCGGCGCGTTGCTGCAGATGCTTCAGGTCCTGGATGAGTTGCAGCGCCTGTTGCTGTTCCTCCACCTCCTCCGCGCTGAATTTGAAATTCCGCAGTTTGGCCGGCGTGTCATAGATGAGCACCTGTTCCAGAAAGCCCCGCAACCGTTCCAGGCGATCCCGATACTCCTGTTGCTGGGAGGCGGTCAGCAACGGTCCTTCCCAAATGGGAATCCCACCCCGCACCACTTCCAGCATCCGGACTGTCTCATCCAGAAGGCTTTTGGCACGGCGGTTCATCTCCACGATGCCATGCTGCAAGGCGGACTCCCTCAGCAGCCCCCGCTGGATATCCAATACATCAAAGAGCGCCTGCAGGCTGGCCCAGGGTATCTCGCTCGGCCGTTTGAGATGGCTGAACTGCTTCAATTCCTCCAGCGGCAGCTTGATCAGTTGATCGTAACGCATCGCATCATACGTGGTTCCCGACACCGTCAGCAGGATTTCGCCATGGTAGACCAGCGCCGCCAGCACCACGACCAACAGCTCCGGCTCCATGCCAAACGCAGTGGTCCTTTCCACATCTTCTGTCCCTTGGCCAATGCTGACCTGCTCGATCAGTTCAGAGCGGTTGACCACCTGCCCGGGGCCTTTTGCGGACAATTTTTCCAAAATCCAGCGCGCATATCCGGAACGGCGCACCGATACCTTGTCCCCATCCATCAACACCAGCCCGTCCAAAAGGGCGATGCCGCTCCTTGTCGTGTTCCCGGCAATGCTCTTCAGCGCATCTTGCACATAGGCGGGCAGGTTTTGCGGTGTCAAGGGGGTGTTCAGTTTGGTAAAAGCAGGGTAATCCGGATACTTCTCTTCAAAATAGGGCGCCAGACAACTGGAAGCCACCATGTTGATGATTTCCCGCACCGAGGCATGCTGCGGCAAGCCGGTGATCCAGCGGGAGATCTTCTTGGTCGAGCCTTTGTACGTCACATCAAAGGCGCGCTGCCAGTTTTCCCGCAGCCAGCGGGTGATTTGGCGCAAGTATCCTTGCGCCTTTTCCTCATACAGGTGTTTGGTCCCAGCCGCTGCGTTTGTACTGAGTTTCCGGGCTGCCGCATAACGCGACAAGGCGCGCAGGAAATTTTCATCCTTTTCCTTCAGAACGAAAAACACCTCATCCGGACGTTCCTCATCCTTGAACTTCGGCGGATCAAACGGCTGAAGCATGTAGATGTAAAAGTCCCGCGGCGGCTGAGCAGTGGATCGATCGACCGGCGCACCGAAAAAGAGATACCCTTGCCGCATCACGCGCCGTTCCCACCACGGCAACTCATGCTGCCAGATCTTATATCCGGAGACATAGGTGTTGGGCGCGCTTTCCGTCACCAGAGCCAGCGCTTCAAAATAATACTGATCCAGATCATGCGGCATCAGCATTTCTGTTCTTTGTTCGATCAGGTCGTCCACTGCCACATCTTTTTTCAAGTCCAGGTAATATTGCCCGTTTTGTTCATTGAAGGAAATGTATTGCCAGCTGACCGTCTTCAAAATCTCGCGCAGCACGGTCTCTATCGTGGTGCGCAGGAAGGTGGCATCCTCCTCCGGCATCTCCACGTAAAGGAACAAACTGTCCCGCAGTTCCTCCGCGGTCACACCCAGCTTGGCGTAGATGTCCCCCGTCGTCAGGCGGTGCACCGACAGCGCCTGCACGATGCGCAAGGCCATCGGCTTGTATACGGGCCGCGTGAAGGCATGTTCAATCCGGTCCTGCAGGGTGCTGGATTTTTGTATCACTTCGCGCAAGTCAGGGTCGCTGCGGTTGGATACATCGCTGATCAGATAGGGCCAATAGCTGTCATATGAAATGACACCAGGAGCATTTTCCGGCACCTCTTCATCCAGCCGCTTGCGGATCTCGGCGCTGATGGTTTTCAGGATGACGCGCTTTTCCGCAATGGAGACCTTTTCGAAGGTGGACAGATAAGCCGGATGAATCGGAAACAGTTCCACGTAGGTTTCCAGTTGTTCCTGGAGCTTGTCGTACAATTTGGTAAACCGCTGCAGGTGCTGGCGGATCCAGGACTTTTGCTTCTCATCCTTTTTTAAAAGGCGCTGTGAAACCACATAAGCAATGTCCTCCCGGACGATCTGCACCTGTTCAAACCGCTCCCGTACACGACGCAGCTGTTCCGCCACAAACTGAAATGTCGGGTTATCAAAGAGCATCTCCTGCACGCCGGCGATGAAACGGAAACGCGAAATGCGGCAGATTTCGCCGATTTCGCGCAAAAAGCCCAAATCCAAGATGAGTTCCTGCTCCCGCCGCCCGCGCAAGTAATCCAAAAGCTCGTCCACCACCAGCAATAGTCCCTGCTCCGGATATACTTCGTGGAAAGCAGCCATCATTTCGAGGAACGGATCTTTGTTGTTCCGGATCTGGTCGGCAGGCGGAAAAGTGTAGTCCACGCCGATCTGCGCCAGGTGATCTTCGATCTCACCGCAGATGATGTCGCGCAACGACATCTTTGAAGCCCCGATCTCGGAGCGGATCACCTGAAAACGGCCCTCAATCGCCTGGGCCCGTTCGGCCACGTGCGAATGGGTGAGCTTGCGGCTGGTGCCTTTCCGCTCCGCCACCGCCGCAATCACGCTCATCAGGTGGGATTTCCCGGTTCCGTAGTTGCCCACCACCAGCAATCCTTTGTTGTCTGCCGGGCGGTCAAACTGCAGTTGTTCAATCACCACCTCGGCCAATATTTCCGCCATCCGGTCAGAAATGACGTAGGTTTCAAGCAACTGATCGGCCACTTCCTGGCGCTGCGACTGGCGCAGCTGAACCACAGACTCAATCGGTTCAAATTGGATCAAATCGCGATACTTCATCGTGATCCTCCCTGCTCTCCTCAAACGTCATGATTCGCGCATCTGTCTCGGGGTAGCGGCGGTACTCGGGATGCCATGGTTCAGCGTAAATGAGACATCCCGCTTCATACTGCCCCGGCCAAGAAACGATCAACACCTTGTTGCGGCTGAGCTGTTCCAACAACCGGAGCGGTTCAAGCTGCAACTGGGGCAAAAACAACAGTTCAATCTGGTGCAATCCGACCACCGTCTCCTCATACCCGGACACAAGACGTTCCAAAAGCATGCCTGCCATCCGCGGCTGGCGGGAATGCGGATATTCCAGCAGCGCTTCACTCAGGCAAAGACTTAGTGGAATCAGCGGAAAGTGCAACTGTTGCGCCAGGCGCGGCAAGACAGACCGATGCGGAGGATGACACAGGATGAGCAATTGATGGCGGCGCATCCTCAGTTGCTCCAATTCGCGCTGTACTCGCAGCGTGTCGATAGGACATCCCTCATTTCTTGCATCTCTTGCTTCCTGACCTCAGTCTTCAAACTGGCATTGTATGACAGCTTTATCATAGCATACAGATCCTGACAACAATATGGCAGGATTCAAATTCAACTCAAGCCGACCGAAACGAGCGCGAAAAAAATTTTACCAATTCATCCTCGATCTCACTCTGACGAAAAGGAATGATCACATTTGTCGCCAGCTCTCTCTTTTTCTCCAAAAGTTCATGCAACAGCTCTTCCACAGAGCCGGCAGGAAAATGTTCCTGATCCCTGGTAATGATATGGTAAACATATACTTCTTTTTTCTGTCCAATCCGGTAGACCCGATCCGTAGCCTGGTTCTCCACAGCTGGGTTCCACCATCGCGTATAGTGAATGACGTGATTGGCGCTGGTGATCGTCAGGCCCACACCTCCCGCCCGCGGTGAAAGAATCATTACTCCAAAACCAGATTGAGCGTTAAACCGATCGACCATCGCGCGGCGATTTGGGGTCTCTCCATCAATGACTGGCACCGGTATGCCGTACCGTTGCATGAGCCATCGCTTGAGAATGCTGTGTATGTTGCGAAATTCTGTATAAATCAATGCCTTTTCTCCCTTTTTCCTGATGGCATCCAAAATGTTTAACAGCTTTTCGAGCTTGGGCACTTCATGGACAGGCAAATCTTCATATTCCGGAATAACAGAACCTGGATGTCCATAAATTTGGCGCAGTTTCGTCAACATGTTCAAAATGGCTATCTTCCCCGTCTCTTTGCTCTTCAACATAGAAGCCGCCAGTTCCTTTTGTACTTTAGACGCTTCCACATAAATCGGATCACACAAGTGTTTCTTGGGGAGTTTGTCCTTCAAAACCTCATCTTTCGTCCGGCGCAGATAATAAGGCTTTAAGGCTCTCAATAAACCTTCATAATCCCCTGATTCAGCATAAGTTTGGCGGAATGATTTCAACGATCCGAGATAACCGGGCTGGACAAAGTCCATGATGGTCCACAGTTCATCCAGACTGTTTTCAACAGGGGTCCCCGTCATGGCAAGCCGAAACTCCGCCTGCATTGCCCGCAAAGCACGGGATCGAAGACCGGCATGTGATTTAGCGTATTGTGCCTCATCGCAAATCACAGACTGAAACGGGACTTTTCCGAGAATCAGTTGATCCAGTTTTAACGTGTCATAACTGGTGAGTATAATGTCGTTTTCTCGAATTGCCTCGGCCGAACGAAGCCGGTTTGGACCTAAATGGACCACAAAAGAATGGATTAAACTCGGTGCAAACCGTCTGATCTCCTGGACCCAGTTTTGCCACAATGCATTAGGACAAACGATCAAAGTTGGTCTCAGTTTTCCAAGTTCTTGCTGCCTAAGCAAGAAAGCGATTACTTCCAATGTTTTCCCGAGCCCCATATCATCTGCCAGCAATCCGCCTTTGCCTTGCTCCCGCAAGTGGCACAGCCACTGGTATGCTTCCACTTGATGGTCGAAAAGCGTGGCATTCAGCCCTTTTGGCAACGGATGCAGACGGAAAGGAAGCACCGTTAATGACTCCACTTGATATTCCAGCTCTGCTTCATTGTCTTTGATATCCAAGACAACTCTTCTCTTGTACTGGTGCTCCTCATCTTCAAGTTGCAAAAGTTCCTTGCGCAAAAGAGGGTCCAGATGAATCCAGGTTCCATCTACAAGAACATATTGTTTGTCAGGATGTTTCAACATCAACTCTTTCAAAAACGTTTCATCATAAGGAAGGACTGCACCGCTTTCAGACTCAAACCATTCCATTTTGCCACTGGCGTTGGTTCGCGAACGAATCGCTTGAATCGGGATTAATCCTTTTACCCGTTTTGAAAAAGCCTCCAGATCGATGAGATAATCGTGTTCAGGCAGCACCGCGGCAGGGTTTTCAAAAAAAAGCGCCACCTCTTCCCCATAAATGTGGCGCTTGGTAGCCAATTTTTGCAAATCATGACTGACTCTACGTGTTCGCGCATACCGGATGCGTTTGTCTGGATGCAACCGATCTTTCAAGCTTATAATGGGCTGTGGCGATTGCAGAGAAATCGTCTCACCTTCTGTCCTTCCGACCGGAATCAGTTCAATGTGGTCAGGTGCGTGAATTTTAATATCCAGGTCATACATATCCACAACGTGATATTGTTCGTTTTGCAAAAAAGAGTCCAACTGGAGACCTGCATCCTGAGCCAGCTTTTGACAAACAGCAATCTTTTGGTATCCATTCTCGTAATCCTCAGCAAGTGCCTGCTGTAAAATATAAACTTGCTTCGGAAGAAGCAAAAAAGTATCACCCACTTTGTATAACGCGCCGTGCCTCTCTCCGATTCGATACAAATTCTCCCCTTTGTGATTTCGAATAGTCAAAGCCAAATCAGCCTGCTCCGGCAAAGAACGAAGGGACAATACACCTGTGACTGGTTCTGTCTCCGTCGGTAGCGCCAGCGCACGCAACAATCTTTTCCCATCTTCCGACTCTAAAAGCGCGTAATACAGATCATAAGTGAGTTCTCCCTCCACCAGGAGATTTGCTTCATACAACTCTTCCCAGTAGACATATTGTTGAAAACCTTCCAGTTTATAATAATTCTGAATCTCCTCTTTGGATAAAGGAAGGGATAGCGGGGTCACATTTTTTCCGTCAACCAGTGCACAAGAAAACCGGACCCCGGTCTCAGACGGAATCGGTTCCATCTGCATCATCCTGGATGATTTTCGCAGCCAGAACACGCTCATCCACCTCCCATCCGAGTTGCGTACGCAGCCAAAAGTCGAATTTGTGCTGCCAGTCGCCGCTATGCACAAGCCAGCCATTCTTGTAAACCTTATCCTTATCCATGAGTTGTTCCCGTTTCAAATCTTCATAGAAAATCCATTGATTTTCATTGTGGAGGCGTTTGCGTTCAAGAAAGCGGTCCACTTTAGGCTGAAAATATGTTTGAAAGGTTTGACGATCATAAACATAAACTGCACCTGTACCAATCACTTCCATAATCACAACGTCACCGAAATACATAATCATAGTGCGGTTTCTGTCGATAACCACAACATCTTCCATATTCGGGATAAACTTTCTCCAATATTGAAAACGTTCGCTTTCCTGATTCACGCCGATAAAAAAGTTTTTTAATTGGTTACGAAGCACCCATTGGGCAAAACGGATTTTTTCTTTTTCCCCAACCTCCGACCACAACATCGGCTTCACTTTGTACGTGCCCATTTTTTCATATATCAGAAGCCCCAGTTCACGAACATGATTCAAACGGCAATGGCGAATCAGATTTTCTGCCATCTGTTGCTGTTCGCGATTGGTTCCTTTCTCAAAAAATGTTTTAAACAACTCTTTTTCCCGCTGATAGAAACTTTCCTCCGCCTTCTTGATCATTTCCAGAAAGACGAGCTTGAAAAAGGGCATGTGGCTACCCAGACGAAAACGTTGCAATGCCTGTTCGACACCTTCTTCACTGTTGTAAGCCACCATGGCTAGGTAACCTACCTGATCTCTACTCAAAAGAAAATCACGCCACAGCTTTCTGTCCGCTTCCTCCAGCCTGCGCTCAAGACGCTGGATGTGCACAGCATACACTTGACGCAAGGGATGCCATAAATTTTCCAGATCACAAGTCATATACAACGCCTCTAAGATGCGGTAAAAAAGTCGCCATAACGTATGCGTATAACGCAGGATCGCCTCTACCAGCCTGGACCTTTCCGCAGGAGCCATGCCTTCAGCATGCAAAATGGCGTACAGGCTGGGCAACAGTTCCCGTTCTCTGTTTGAAAGCTGCTGGACCCAATGCAGAAAGGCATTGTGATCGCCTTGTGGAAGCTGACGATACTGCTCTCTCAATCGTTGCAAACGGTTGTGTGTGCGGATTTCTCTGCGTGCACTCAGTTGATCCGCCTGACTCTTGCGGCAGTGCAAATTGACCCACTGCGCTAATTGAATTGGATAAAACTCGAAGGCTTGAGGACTCATGAATCATTCACCAGTTTTTCAATGGTCCGAATCATCTCGTCTTCCTTTAACCTGAACAAGAATTCCACCCTGCGGGAACGTTCCGGATCGTATTCTCCCTGCTCATTTTTTATGGGGTGGCTGAAACTTCGGCCATTGGCGGTGATCAGTTTCTGGGCAATTGTTCGTTCTGGAAAAGCGGGGAATTCCGGGCTATAGATATAAGATAAAACCGAAAAAGCCCGTTCCTGTGACAAATTCATGTTATACATAAAGGTTCCTTGTTGATCGGTATGCCCCTCAATGATGACGGATGAAATTTCATTACGGAACCGTTCTTGCAACAAGATTTTCAGATACTGTGGAATAAAACGCTGCAGAAACTGTTTGCCTTCTGGTGAAAGCTCCGCAGAATTGTATTCAAAAAGAACACTGCCGGGAAAACGAATGGCACCAGTCTCCTGGTCAATCTCAATACGCAAGTTGGAATCACGAAAAGCCTCTGTCAACGCACGGATGATTTCTGTTTTGACACTTACCACATCTTGGATCTGTTTTTCTTTGGCTGCCAGCAATTCACGATAATCCAAAATGACCAAACTGAGCAAAAGAATAAAGACCAGCATCAACGCACTCATCAAGTCAGCGTAAGACATCCAATAATTGACTTGTTCCCGCTTGCGATATTTCATGGCCGACTCCCCTCAGGCGACACCATGTGTTTGATATATTCCCCTAAGTCTTCCAGTCTCTCAATCAGATCTTCATATACTTCATCCAGCTGTTCCACCATCGAACTGACATGGTTCACGGCCATGGTTAACGTTTGATCAAAGTGATGGTATGTTTTTTGTAACCCAGCATCAATATTCTCGGTAAATCCTTTGAGTGACTGATCCAATGCCTGCCGTGTTGCTGTAAACTGCTGACTTGCCTGTTCCCAATGCCGGCGCATCAGACCGGCTTGTTCTCCTAGTTGCTGGCTGTTTTGGCGAATCGCTGAAAGAGCTTCCTTCACAGCGGCTTGTGTTTCTTGCCGCAAATTGACCAGGTGTGGGAGCAGTTGCTTCTGCATCTCTTGCAACTGCCTTACCTGATTGGCCATCTCGTGCAGGGTGTGCGTCGTCTGTTGCAAAACAGGCGCAAGGGGTGTCAGTTGGGAGGAAACGGACTGGATTTGTTTTAACAATCGTTCAGATTCTGCAAGCGATGCCGTCTGTGCGCGAAGCAGCTGGTCCCATTCCACATGAGCACGGGAAACCTCATCCATCAAGCGCTCGTATTTCTCTGCCAATGCGACCTGGCTGGCAATGATGTCTCGCTGCAACGGGAGTTGTTCAGCGGTCAGCTGCCCGATTGTATCAAATGTTGCCCCGATTTGGTTCATCGTTTGGGAAGCCTGTTGATAATGTTCTTGCATCTTTTCGATTTCTTGGCTGATCTGTTGAAACTGTACATATAACCGGCTTGTTTGATCCGTAGCAGCCGCCTGTTTTTCCTCCCAAATGCTGAGCCGTTCCGCAACCTTTTCCATCGTTTGCATAAATGCGGATTGTATCTGGCTGGTCTGCTGCATCACTTGTACATACTGTGCAACCGTCTGCTGCGTCCCTCCCGCAACCTGAGCCACGAGTTGTTCCGTCATCGATTGGCTATTTTGTTTTTGCTGCTCCAATTGCGCTTCCAATACATGAACCACCGGCCTCATCGCCTGCTCCAGGGCATCTGTCAGCAACGTCTTCAAATGATCGGCTTGACTTCGCGAAACTTTCTCCAACCGATTCAAAAAAAGTTCCTCATCATCGATATTCAACAAATAATCCAACCGCTCGGCGTGCCAATCAATATGAGACTCCAACCATTTTGAAATCATGCGGTCAATAAGAATCCACACAATGGACAAAAATACACCTAACACAGAAGTATAAAAAGCGATCTTCATTCCCGATATGAGCCCTTCTATTCCGCCTCGCAAAGCCTCTGGATCCATCACATTCAGTCTAGAAAGACCTGCTGACAACCCGATAAAAGTGCCAAGCACCCCAATACTCACGTGTATTCCAGCACCTGCATCCATCCACGGCCGATAACCCATGTGATAAAGCAAAACTTCCGGCGCAAAAAAGGGCTCCGTACGGATCTGTTCATCCTCCTCTTTTTGTGAAACACGCTCATAATACCGCTGCCATTGCTGCGTGTATTTACTCTTTTTCTCGTGACTAATGAGTTCGTTTATACGTCGTACCAGTTCCACAGCAGGCAACGACTTGTCCAATTCAGCCAATTTAGGTTGCAATCGATTCATCAATGAGATTTCCTTAAATATTTTGTAAAGAGCGAACGTTAACATCACAACAAAAAGAATTATTTGAAACCACAAATACCCATTTGTAAACGCAGGTGATTTTTCAATAAGGGAAAAAAACATATTGAAAAAATGTTCCATCATTTCATCAGACATCCTCCACATACCAATATCATCCAAATAACAGCCCTGCTGCCATTATAAACCTTGAATGTCTTTTTTTTTGAAGTATTTGTCATCTCATCACCTGCATATTTCTCCCAAAAACAATGAATCATAATCAAAGAAAAGTCACGTCCACGTTTAACACGACCAACACGTCCGACACAGGAGGTACCCATGAACATTCGCAAGCACTTTCACAAGACCTTTCCATGCTTAACAACACTCTTCATCACTGCCAGCCTCATCACAACCGGCTGCACCCAGCCAAACATTCCTGAAAATCAAACACCAGGGCCAACAGGCATCACCTACCGGCCCGGAGTACCAAATACGACGCAGCAGAACGTTTTACCGCCAACCCGGACACCGGATTTACATGGCGGACCGGAACATGCCATCCGCCAGCCTCATCCGCTCACCTTGTCTGATTTAAGAAGAAAATATCCCAGCACGTTTGTCCTCAATGGGCCATCGAGCAAACGGGAAGTGGCTCTGACATTTGATGATGCTCCGGACGACATCTATACGCCGCAGATACTGGATGTTTTGAAACGGGAGGGAGTCAAAGCCACCTTTTTTGTCGTGGGAAACCGCATTGAGGCCCATCCCGAAATCATGCGGCGCATCGTGAAGGAAGGGCACGCGGTAGGCAACCATTCCTACAACCACGCCAATCTCCCAAAACTGAAAGACAAACAATTCCGTGACCAGATCAACAAAACAGATCAACTCATCCGCAACTTTACCGGATATATCCCGCGAATGGTCAGGCCACCGTACGGGAATATCAACGAAGAGCAGATCAAGTGGCTGGCCAACCAGCGCAAAAAAGTCGTCAACTGGAACGTGGATTCGCTGGACTGGAAAGGCTTGAGCGCTGAGCAGGTGGCGACCAATGTGCTGGGTCACGTGCATCCGGGCGCCATCATCCTGATGCATTCCGGCGGAGGCATCGGAGAGGATCTGTCGGGAACGGTCAATGCGCTGCCGGAAATTATCCGTAAGCTCCAGGCAGACAATGTGAAATTGGTAACCATTCCGGAGTTACTTGAAATGCCCCCTGGGTTGTCATGATTGGTTCTGCAGCCACATGGCACCCCCTGTTTATTTCTTGCAAAATTAAGATACAATTGGGCAACTGACATATAACTTGTCAGCGAACACATGTTTTCACATTGGCTGCTATGTAAGGGAAGGCTCGGCACGTCACAAGCTTTCGCTCTGTTTCGCCAGCCAAAGCATCAACGGCTTCTCACGGTGCCATAAATGAATGTTTTCATAAGCGTAGGCAACCGCCTCCGACTCATCCCCGAACCCAATATACTCCGGCGGCTCCTCCGGCAGCAGGCGTTGTCCGAGCAAGTAGGGAATCACGTGCGGGTTGGCTTCAACCGCTTCCTCGAGCAGTTTTTTCAGTTTAAAGCCAATCCCCTTCAACGCATACTCGACCAGCAGCCTGCTGTAAGCAAAATAAGCGGTTGGCTCGTCGTAGCTGTCCAACAATTGTTTCGCCTTCTCGTACTCTCTGCGCTCGATGTAACAGGTCAAGAGAAGGTAACGAATCCCCTGATTGTCGTTTGGATTCAGATCCAGCATCTCTTCATATTCCCGGATCGCCTCCTGATGCCGCCCAAGCAGCCAAAGCATTTTGGCGTAGCCTGCTTTGGCACGCATGTAGGGGCGTGTTTCAACCAAGCCCCAAAAATGGCCACGATTTTCCTCGAAGTAATCCGGGCCAAGGTCACGCTCGCCTGCTTTGACACCTTGCAGATAGTATTGCAGCGCTTTCTTCGGAGTGGTTGCATGTTCCGCAAAAATGACATAAGCATCTGGCGAGTCCGGGTAAATTTCTAGAGCCTGCTTCGCCAAGCGCTTCTGTTCGCGCGGGGAGGGCGCCTCCCAGGCTTCGTAGAGCAGCATTTGCGCTTTTTCCCGAGCATCCTTCGGTTGGTAGTCTTCAAATTGATCCGTATCTGCCATCAATTCCTGGAGGTATTGGTTCACGTCCTCTGGACTGTCAAATTCTTTTTCCTGAATCTTTTTACTCAACAGATAGTTGATTTTTTCGGTGTGTTTACTTGTTGCAAACGATGGAAATGCATGCTCGGATAAAAAATCATCAAACTCGTCTGGCACATCGTCTGATCCTAAAACATTTTCCGCGATTTGCCCCATGTTTTTAAACAGAACTTCTGAAAAAAAATACGCCATATCCTGATAGCGTTGGGAAATCGCAGCAGCCGAAACGTGATATCTCTTCGCCAATTCGCTTTGCGTGACGGGCCACTCTTCGAAAACTTCGGAAATGATATATTCCATACTGGCGATGCAGACGGAGGGTTTCTGAATGCGCGGCTGCATCTCTTGCGTATAGATCCCCCACAACAATACGGCCAAAGAAACAATCGGTTGCGGGTATCTGTCGTTCATCGACTGGATGAGCAATTCTGCTGTTTCTCGGTAAACGTTTTGCGACCAGGAAAAATGGGACAAAACTTCCTCCGGCGTCAGATCGATTTCCTTTATGGCTCTCTCTTCCTGGTCTTTTATATTCTGTTGCTGGGGAAAGTGGATGATTTTTCCTTCGTTTTTCATAAGTACTTCCTTTCTTGGATATAAATTTCAGTCGATAATGATCTTCTGTTACCAAATGATGCCATCCGCCTATAACACTTATCCACCATAAGTTTATCAAACAAGCATGCGCGCTTAAAAGGGAAACTCACAAATACTCGCACACGATACTTATCTAAACTTATCTAACGATACCCTTGAATCTGGAACAATTTTATGACAAATGCAAGGCATCCCTATATCTTTTGACGCGTACAGGTTATCATGAAATAATGACAGTGAGAATGAAATGATTACCGTAACTGCCGCCTGTCTCAGAAGGAGTGAACCAATTGGGAAAACAGCCATTCAACGATACCTTTTTAAAAGCATGCCGACGGGAACCGACACCGTACACACCGGTATGGTACATGCGGCAAGCGGGACGTTACCAACCGGAATACCGCGCCATCCGAGAAAAATACTCTTTTTTTGAGATGAACGAAATCCCCGAAGTTTGCGCAGAAGTCACCCGCCTGCCGGTAGAACGGCTCGGTGTGGACGCAGCGATTTTGTTCGCCGACATCATGACCCCGCTGCGGCCCATCGGGATCGACGTGAATATCGTCTCAAGCATCGGCCCCGTCATCGAAAACCCGATCCGCACCACGAAGGACGTAAACCGGTTGCGGGACCTTGAACCGGAGATTCATGTCCCATACATAATGGAAGCGGTACGCATCTTAACCGGACAACTGTCCGTTCCTTTGATCGGTTTTGCCGGCGCGCCGTTCACCATCGCCAGTTACTTGATCGAGGGCGGCCCATCAAAGAATTACCATAAAACCAAAGCCTTCATGTATTGTGAACCCGACGCATGGCATGCCCTCATGGAAAAATTAAAGCAAGTCACGGTGGCTTATCTGACGGCGCAAATCAAAGCCGGCGCCAGCGCCGTGCAAATCTTCGACTCGTGGATTGGCGCGCTGAGTGTCCAGGATTACCGTATGTACATCGCACCGGTCATGCAGCAGATTTTCGGCGAGCTGAAGGCTCTGAACGTTCCGCTGATTTATTTCGGCATCGGCGCCGGGCACCTGCTGGAAGAATGGAACAAACTCCCGGTGGACGTCATCGGCCTCGATTGGCGTACCTCGATCAGCGAAGCGCGGAAGCGGGGGATTCAAAAAGCGTTGCAAGGGAATCTCGATCCCGCCCTTCTCCTTGCGCCGTGGGAGACGCTCAAAGAACGGACGCAGTCGATTCTCGACGAAGGGACACAAACGCCGGGCTTCATATTCAACCTCGGTCACGGCATCTTTCCGGAAGTGAACGTGGACACCGTCAAAAAATTGACTTCTTTCATCCACGAATATACAAAAACAAAAAGCAAAGAAAGCCAGGTGTAGAACATGTCTAAAAAAACCATCGGACTTCTTGTCATGGCCTACGGCACGCCGCGAAACAAGGAAGAAATTGAACCGTACTACACCCACATTCGCCGCGGCAAAAAACCGCCTCAAGACTTGCTGGAAGATCTGATTCGACGCTATGAAGCGATCGGTGGCGTTTCCCCTCTCGCGCAGATTACAGAACAGCAGGCAGTAACACTGGAAAAGACGTTAAATGAGCGGAACACGGACTTTCACTTCAAACATTACTTGGGCTATAAACATATCGACCCGTTCATCGAAGACGCTGTTTCAGCCATGCACCGGGACGGCATCGAAACTGCCGTCGCGCTCGTCCTCGCACCCCATTACTCGACCTTCAGCGTAAAATCGTACCACGAACGGGCACAAAAACAGGCGGAAGCACTCGGCGGACCGGCTCTCTTGAGAATCGACAGTTGGTACGACGAACCCAAATTCGTCCGCTACTGGGCCGAACAAATCCAAAAGACGATGGCCGAAATTCCAGAGGAAGAGCACGACAAGACCGTCGTCATTTTTTCAGCCCATAGCCTCCCGGAAAAAATCATCCGGCTGAACGATCCGTATCCCCAACAGTTGGAAGCAACCGCTCAACTGATCGCCAAACAGGCCGGGATCAAACATTATGCGGTCGGATGGCAAAGCGAAAGCGCCACCGGTGAACCGTGGCTTGGCCCCGACGTGCGGGAACTGACTTGGGAATTGTTTCAAAAGAAAGGATACACCGCTTTTATCTTCTGCCCTGTCGGATTTGTCGCCGACCACTTGGAAGTTTTGTACGACAACGACGTGGAGTGCAAAGAAGTGACGGACGAGCTCGGGGTCCGTTACTTCCGTCCGGACATGCCCAACGCAAATCCGTTGTTTATCGAAGCGTTGGCCGATGTCGTCGAAAAAACACTGGCAAACCATCATTGATGCACGTGTTGGAGGTCGACATGAATCACAAGCAACCCCATGTCACCATCGTCGGTGGCGGGATGACCGGCCTGTCTGCCGCCTTTTATTTGGCTAAAACGATTCAGGCCGAACGCCTGCCGATCCGCTTCACGCTGGTCGAGGCAAGCGAGCGGCTCGGGGGAAAAGTGCGCACGGAACGCTGGGACGGCTTCATCATTGAGCGAGGTCCTGACTCGCTGTTGGCACGCAAAAAAGCCGCGCCCCAATTGATCGCCGATCTTGGGCTGAAACATGAAACCGTCCGCAATCAGACAGGGCAATCGTACATTTTACATCACAACCGGCTCTACCCCATTCCGGAAGGCGCTGTCATGGGCATCCCGACCAAACTGACACCGTTTGCCACCACCACGCTTATTTCCCCGCTGGGCAAAATGAGAGCCCTGCTTGGCGATCTCCTCCTCCCCCGATCCCCGCAGCAAGCGGATCAGTCGGTGGGACACTTCTTCCGCCGCCGCCTCGGCAACGAGATCGTGGAACGATTGATCGAACCGCTGCTCTCGGGGATCTATGCGGGGAATATCGATCAATTAAGCCTGATGGCCACATTTCCGCAGTTCTACCATCAGGAACAAAAATACCGCAGTTTAATGATCGGGATGAAAAAAGCGGTTCCGCAAACGAAAAAAGGCGAACCGCAACAAGGGGCCTTTCTCACATTTAAACGGGGCCTGTATTCGCTCGTCGAAGCGATCATGGATCATTTGCCGCCGGACACCATCCGACTGAACGCAGCCCTGAGCCGTATCGAAAAGGCGGAAAGCGGCTATGCCCTTTACTTCCGGGACGGAAGTTCCATCGCGACGGACGCAGTCATCCTCGCCGTCCCACACGACGTCACAACAAAAGTTCTCGCTCATTACCCGTTTTCCCGGATGACAAGGGGCGTCCCAGCCACATCCGTCGCCACCGTCGCCCTGGCTTTCGATGCCGATGACATCCATATTCCATATGAAGGTACGGGCTTCGTCGTCACACGTACGTCCAAACAGACGATCACGGCGTGTACGTGGACACACAAAAAATGGCCCCACACGACGCCTGAGGGAAAAGTGCTCATCCGCAGTTACGTCGGACGGGCCGGCGACCAGACAATTGTCGAACAGTCAGACGAGACGATCGTGCAGACAGTGCTCAACGACTTGCAAGCCGTTACTCCGACAAAAGGAAGCCCCTTGTTTCACGTCGTCACCCGCTGGTGCGAGGGGATGCCCCAATACGTTGTCGGCCACAAGGAATGGCTGAAACACGTGCAAGAACAGTTGGTGAAACACCTTCCCGGCATCCGGTTGGCCGGAGCATCCTATGAAGGCATCGGCCTTCCCGACTGTATTGAGCAAGGGAAAAAAGCGGCGATTCAAACGATTGACGATATCAAAACGCGACTGTTGTGAAATGGGATCGACACCGATATGAAATGAGCGACACCGATCGGAGGTATGACGATGCATATTCCTCCCCAGAATGTGCAAATCAAGCGCATTGATGAGCCACCTGAGACAACCGACGGCCGGCGGATCCTGGTCGATCGCCTCTGGCCCAGGGGGGTATCGAAAGCCAGGGCCGCCATCGACGAGTGGGCCAAAGAGGTGACGCCCAGTACAGAACTGCGCAAATGGTTCAAGCACCAACCGGAGCGTTTTGAGGAATTTCGCCGACGGTATATTGAAGAATTGTTATTTATTCCGGAGAAGGCCAAAGAAGTAGCCAGACTGCGACGTCTGGCAGCAGAGGAGAAACTGACGTTGTTGTATGCCGCAAAAAATTCTGCCTGCAATCACGCTCTCGTCCTGGCAGAAGTGATCCGGGGAACCGTCGACATTGAACCTCCTTCTGAAGGAAGTTCTCATTCACTCCTTTGAACAACATCATCGCGCGACAAAAAAAACGGCTTTGTGTAGTCAACACAAAGCCTTCTGTTGGTATACACAGTACGGATCACTTTCAAGATAATCCCCTGTCACCGCGTAAGCGCGGGCGCGTGACCCTCCGCATACGTATCGATATTCACAAATGCCGCACTTACCTTTAAAGCTGTCGGGATTACGCAAGCTTTTAAAAATCGGCGATTCGCGGTAAATGTCTCCCAATGGCCGCTCACGTACGTTTCCCGCCTTTATCGGCAAAAACCCACTTGGATTGACATCGCCAATGTGATAAATAAAAACAAACCCCAGAAATTTTTGGCATCTCTACATGTTGGAATCTCTACATCATCATGATAAACAGTCCCTTTCCGTCATGCTGTGATCTGCCGCACAGTGGAACCTTTTTCAACATCGACAAGAAAAAGTGTCATAAATCGGACAAAAAACACCGCGGATTTTCTATTAAACAATTATAATCTTATATTTATTATTACAATTTGAGAGGAATTTCTTTTAATCTTGACACTATGAAAAGAGATGTTATACTTATGCAGAACCTGCGTCAAGGGAAATCCCTGACGCGTATTTTATGGCCAAAACGACAAGTCGTACCCAAGTTCTTGACAGGTCTTCCTTACCGACGAGGAGGCGGTAACCAACGATTCCTGAAGCCCCATCCACGATGCCCAATGTTTCCAGGAGCCTACCTGACACAACTTCCGAAGGGGCAAATATGGTCCCATCAAGCGCACCGCCAAGGAGGATGGATGAGAATATGAAGAGCTACCTTGTTCTTGAGGACGGCACCGTTTTTCAAGCAGAAGCCTTTGGGGCCCCAAGCTTGAACGTCGGTGAGGTAGTTTTTAACACCAGCATGACCGGTTACCAGGAGATTCTCACCGATCCCTCATACGCCGGTCAAATCGTCACCATGACCTATCCCCTCATCGGCAACTACGGCATCAACCCCGAGGACTTCGAGTCCCGGCAACCCTTTGTGCGGGGCTTTGTTGTAAAGGAACTCTGTTCAGACCCCAGCCATTGGCAAGCCCACCGTTCCCTCAACGATTATCTCACGAAAAACGGCATACCGGGTCTCTTCGGCCTCGATACCCGGGCCCTCACCCGCCACCTGCGGGTGGAAGGAACGCTCCGGGGCGTGCTGGCCACAGCCGACTACGGTCCCGCCGAGGCCAATCAGGACCTAGGCGCCAATGGCGGACTCCTCGCCCTTGCCGGCCAATGGAGAGTTCCCCACCTCCCTCCAGCCCTAAGGGACTGGCTCATGGAACTGCAGCTCAAAGCCCAGCAGTTCGTTCTATCCCGCCCCGTACTGGAGGTAACAACCCCCACCGCCTACCACCTGGAGCCTCAGGACGGCCGAAGCCGGGGTCCTAAGGTCGTGGTGGTTGATTTCGGGGTGAAGCAGAACATCCTGCGCATACTCACCAGCCTCGGATGCCAGGTAACGGTGGTGCCTGCCACCGCCACCGCCGAAGAGATTCTGGCACTGGAGCCTGCCGGCGTTCTTCTCTCCAATGGCCCCGGCGACCCCAAGGACGTACCCGAGGGCATCGCCACCGCCCGGATCCTCATGGCAGCCGGTATCCCCCTGTACGGTATCTGCCTGGGTCATCAGATTCTGGGCTTGGCCATGGGCGGCAACTCCTTCAAACTCAAGTTTGGCCACCGCGGGGCCAACCACCCGGTAAAGGACTGCCTGAGCGGCCGAATCTACATCACCTCCCAAAACCACGGGTATTCCCTTGACGAGTCCACCCTCCCTCCTGAGGTGATGGTCACCCACCGCAACCTTAACGATAACACGGTCGAGGGCATCATGCACACCCAGCTCCCCGTCTGGTCGGTTCAGTACCACCCTGAAGCCTCTCCGGGTCCGGAGGACTCCCGGTACCTGTTTGACCGCTTCCTCACGGCGCTTGTCCGCTGAATCCACTCCGCCGCCTGGAATGGACAGATCGGCGCCTTACGCCCATGCGTGCCCTCAGGAAGAAGGTAGAGCAGCAAAGGAGGAGTAAGCATGCCTAAACGGAAAGATCTCAAGCGGGTGCTGGTGATAGGCTCAGGCCCTATCATCATCGGTCAGGCCGCGGAGTTCGACTACTCCGGTACCCAAGCTTTGCAAGCCCTCTTGGAGGAAGGGCTGAAGGTGATCCTTGTCAACCCCAACCCCGCCACCATCATGACCGATGCCCAAATGGCGGACCGCATCTACCTCGAACCCCTCACCCCGGAGTTCGTGGAGCGGGTCATCGCCAAGGAGCGGCCCCAGGGACTTCTGCCCACCCTCGGCGGCCAGGTGGGGCTCAACCTGGCTACCCAGCTGGCCGAAACCGGTGTGCTGGAGAAGTACGGTGTCGAGCTCATCGGCACGCCCCTTCAGGCCATCCGCCAGGCGGAAGACCGGGGCGAGTTTAAGGCTCTCATGCACACCTTGGGTGAACCCATCCCCGAGTCGGCCATCGTCACCAGCGTCAGTGATGCCCTGGCCTTTGCCGAAAAAATCGGTTTCCCTGTCATCGTCCGCCCAGCCTACACCTTGGGCGGCACCGGCGGAGGCATGGCAAAAGATGCAAAGGAGCTGGCGGAAATCGTGGGCCGTGCGCTAAAGCTTTCGCCAATCGGCCAGTGCCTCATTGAACAAAGCGTCTACGGATGGAAAGAAATCGAGTATGAGGTCCTGCGGGACAGCGCCGGCAATGCCATCACCGTCTGTAACATGGAAAACATCGATCCAGTGGGCGTTCACACCGGCGACTCCATTGTGGTAGCACCGTCCCAGACCCTGACTGACCGGGAGTACCAGATGCTCCGCTCTTCCGCTCTCAAGATCATCAATGCCCTTGGCATCCAGGGTGGCTGCAATGTCCAGTTTGCCCTCAATCCCAATAGCCGGGAGTACGTGGTCATCGAGGTCAACCCCCGCGTCAGCCGATCCTCGGCCCTCGCATCAAAAGCCACTGGCTATCCCGTCGCGAAGGTATCGGCCAAAATCGCCATTGGGCTCACCCTTGATGAAATCAAGAATCCCGTTACCGGCACCACTTACGCTGCCTTCGAACCTGCCCTTGACTACGTCGTTGTAAAGATTCCTCGCTTCCCGTTCGACAAGTTCCCCAGCGCCAGCCGCATCTTGGGCACCCAGATGAAGGCCACCGGCGAAGTGATGGCGATCGACCGCACCTTCCCCGGTGCCTTGCAGAAGGCCATCCGTTCCCTGGAGATTGGAAGGGACAGCCTCATGCATCCAGATTTCCAAAAGGTCTCGGACCGGGAGCTGGAGGAGAAGATCAGCTCGCACAACGACGAGCGGCTTTTCGCCATCGCCGAGGCCTTTCGCCGGGGATGGACCTGGCAGACCATATCCCGGCTCTCCCACATTGACAAATTCTTCATCCAGGGAATCGGTCAAATCGTTGAGATGGAACGGCGCATCGCCCATAGCGGATACGAAGGGCTAAATCGAAGCATTCTCTGGAAGGCCAAACGTTTGGGCTTTTCCGACTCAGCCATCGGCCGGCTGGTGGGGAAAGACGCTCTCACCATCCGCCAGCTCCGAAAATCCCTCGGAGTACGGCCCGTCTACAAAATGGTAGACACTTGCGCCGCCGAATTCGAGGCCGCCACGCCCTATTACTACAGCACCTACGACGGTGAAACAGAGGTAGAGGCGCCCTCAGGTGCCAAGGCCATCGTCTTGGGCTCGGGGCCAATCCGCATCGGCCAGGGCATCGAGTTCGATTACAGCGCTGTCCACGCCGCTTGGGCCCTTCGGGAGGAGGGCATTCAGTCGGTCATTATCAACAACAACCCCGAGACCGTATCCACTGACTTCAACACCTCCAACCGTCTCTATTTCGAACCCCTCACTGTCGAAGACGTTCTCAACGTCATCGAACAGGAAGGCGGCGAGTGGCCGTACGGCCACGGTCAGCCGGACATTGCCGGCGTCGTGGCCCAGTTCGGCGGCCAGACGGCCATCAACCTTTCCGGCCCCCTGGCGAATGTGGGTGTGCCTCTTCTCGGTACCCCCGTGGAGGAGGTGGACCGGGCCGAAGACCGCAAGAAGTTCGACCAACTGCTTGCTGAGCTCGGGATTTCCCGTCCCCCTGGGGGGACCGCCGTCACCGTTGAAGAGGCGGTACGCATCGCCAACCAGATAGGCTATCCTGTCCTGGTCCGGCCTTCCTACGTCCTTGGCGGCCGGGCGATGGAAATCGTTTATTTTGAGGAAGAACTCCGCGCCTACATGGCCACGGCGGTTGAAGTGTCTGAATCCCGGCCGGTGCTGATTGACAAGTATCTGCTCGGCAAGGAGATTGAGGTGGACGCCGTCTCCGACGGCAAGCAAGTGCTCATCGCCGGCATCATGGAGCACGTGGAGCGGGCTGGCGTCCACTCGGGCGATTCCATTGCCGTCTACCCGGCCATGGGCATCAGCCACAAGGTACGGGAACGGGTCCTTGACTACACCACCCGCCTCGCCCTCGCCCTTAGGGTAAAAGGCCTGGTAAACATTCAATATGTCATCTATGGCAGCGAGGTGTACGTGCTGGAGGTGAACCTACGAGCATCCCGCACGGTACCGTTTCTTGCCAAAGCAGCCGGTATCCCGCTCGCTAACCTGGCGACTCGGGTCATTGCCGGCCGTACCCTGCAAGAGCTGGGTTACAAGCCTGCCCCTGATTCGGCGGTCATCCGACACACATTGAACGTTTCATCCGGCCAAAGCGCCGAGGGCTACGGCTGGATCTGGCCTGAACCAAACCGGGTGGCAGTCAAGGCTCCGGTTTTCTCCTGGCAGAAACTCACCTCGGTGGATGTCTCCCTTTCACCTGAAATGAAATCCACGGGCGAGGTCATGGGCTCCGATCGGGACTTCCCACGTGCCCTCTACAAGACGCTTCTGGCCGCGGGCCTTAGGGTGCCACAGAAAGGAGCGGTGCTCATCACCGTAGCGGACCGTGACAAGGCAGAGATACTGCCCATCGCCGCCGAACTGGCGTCCCTGGGCTTCCGAATCTTTGCCACCAGCGGCACCGCCAGGGCGCTGAAGGCCTCTGGGATCCCGTGCACCCAGGTGAACAAGGTCTCCGAAGGGTCCACCAACATCCTGGATCTCGTCCGAAACGGTGAAATCCACCTTGTCATCAACACCCCTTCCCGCAGCAATCGTGAGGTGGACCGGGACGGCTTCCTCATCCGCCGGACGGCTGTGGAACACAACGTACCGTGTCTCACCAGCCTCGATACGGCCCGGGCAGTGGTTCAGATGCTGGCGGCAATCTCAGAGGGGACGCCCATGGACGTCTCGGCACTGCAAGACTGGAACAGTGTCCCTCAGATCTAGCCAAAAACCCTATAGACGAAGAGGACGTGGCTTAAAGCGAAAACCCTGGATGATGGGGCCCTGGCGCCGCATCACCCAGGGTTTTTACTGTCCTGTGGGCATCGAGAAAAAGCGAAAGAGACCCCTGGCTCGCCAAGCCAAACACAAAACGGGTCTCTTCGCTTCACGATCTATTCAATTTCTGCTATTCTTCTTCTGCTATTCTTCAGCTCAACGATGCTGCTTCGTCAGCGTCCTTCAATCGCCATTTCCATGAACAGCCGATGGATCCGCAAGTCGTCGGTCAGCTCCGGGTGGAACGCCGTGGCCAGGTGGCGGCCGTAGCGCACGGCCACCACCTTGTCGTCGAGGGTCGCCAGCACCTCGACTTCCGGATCGGTTACCTCAAAATAGGGGGCACGAATAAAAACCGCCCGGAAAGGCTCCGGGCCGATGCCTTTCACGGGAAAATCCGCTTCGAAAGAATCCACTTGCCGGCCAAAACCGTTGCGGTAAACGGTCAAGGGCATAAGGCCCAGACGGGGCTGGTTGGGTTTGCCGTTCTGGATGTCGGTGGCCATGAGAATGGCGCCGGCGCAGGTGCCGTAAACGGCTCCCCCATTACGGGCCCACTCCCGGAGCGGATCGAGGAGCCCCCAGGTTTGCATGGCATCGCCGATGACGGTCGACTCCCCGCCAGGAATGATGACGCCGTGAAGCCCCTCCAGATCCCGGGGCCACTTCACAGGCACCGCTTCGGCACCGGCACTCTCCAGGGCTCGCAGGTGTTCGGGCACTGCTCCCTGATAGGCGACAACACCGATGCGCGGCTTCAACATTACCAACCCCGCCCCGCCAGACGCTCCTCGGCAGGCAGTGTCGAGATGTTGATGCCCACCATGGGCTCCCCAAGATCCTCAGAAATCTCGGCAAGAAGCTTGGGATCTTTGTA
>Ga0066871_100408_pt1 | contig 27976 bp, 21 predicted proteins | sample CeladaPassage60B_FD_62209 | JGI IMG/M metagenome (GOLD analysis project Ga0066871, IMG submission 62209) | Cellulose-adapted microbial communities from the Joint BioEnergy Institute, USA - Passage3 60B | ecosystem: Engineered > Bioreactor > Continuous culture > Unclassified | place: USA...
AAGTAAAAGCCAAGCATGAATCAGGGCAAAACCCTAACACCGCTCGGCTTCATGGACATTTTTTATTTTCCCTGGACAGATTTTATTTTCCCAAGACGGGATTTATTAGCTGTCTACAATTTTTCGATCGACATGCCTGCCCTTACTCTACCGTCACACTTTTCGCCAGATTGCGCGGCTTGTCGACGTCGTGACCGAGGGCCAGCGCCGTGTAGTACGCGAGCAGCTGCAGAGGGACGACGGACAGCGCAGCGGTGAACAGCGGATGGGTCCGCGGAATGGTGAACACCTGGTCCGCCGCCTTGATCAGCTCGGTGTCGCCTTCGCCGGCGATGCCGATCACGCGCGCGCCGCGTGCAGCCACTTCCTTAATATTGCTAAGTGTTTTTTCGAACACGTCTTCCTCGGTCGCCAGCGCGATGACCGGAATGCCTTCCTCGATCAAAGCCAGCGTGCCGTGCTTCAGTTCGCCGGCGGCGTACGCCTCGGAATGGATATAGGAAATTTCCTTCAGCTTGAGCGAACCTTCCTGAACGACGGCATAATCCATGCCTCGCCCGATGAAAAACAAGTTTTTGTGCCGTGCGATCTGGCCGGCAAACTCCTTGATTTCCCCGGATCGTGCCAAAATCGCCTCCACCTGCTCCGGCAGCTTCCGCAATTCGGCCAGCAGGTCGCGGATGGTCGCCGCTTCCTGCGTACCCAGCGTCTGCGCCAAATACAGGCCGAACAAGTACAGCGCGATCAGCTGCGACGAATAAGCCTTGGTGGATGCGACGGCAATTTCCGGCCCCGCCCAGGTGACGATCACATCATCCGCTTCCCGGGCCACCGAACTGCCGACCACATTCGTGATCGCGACGACGCGGGCGCCGCGGCGTTTGGCCTCGCGCAAGGCCGCCAGCGTGTCCGCCGTTTCCCCGGACTGGCTGATGACGACGACCAGCGTCTTGTCGGTAATGATCGGATTGCGGTAGCGATATTCGGAAGCGATGTCGACTTCCACCGGAACGCGCGTCAGGGTCTCGATCACCCTTTTTCCGACCAAACCCGCGTGGTATGCCGTTCCGCAAGCCACAATATGAATATTTTGCAGAGAACGAAGGTCTTCGTCGGACATGCCGATTTCGCGCAAGATGACCCGCTCGCCCTTTTCGTCGATCCGGCTGCCCATCGTGTCGCGATACGCTTTGGGCTGCTCGTGGATCTCTTTCAACATAAAATGGTCGAATCCGGCCTTTTCCGCCGTGACAAGATCCCAATCGACACGCACCATTTCCCGGGAAATGTTTTTCCCGTTCAAATCCATCAATTCGACACGGTCTTTCGTCAATACCGCCAAATCGCCGTCTTCCAGAATGAACACATTGCGCGTGTATTCCAGAAGGGCCGGGATGTCCGATCCGATAAAATTTTCTCCCTCGCCCACACCGATAATGAGCGGACTCGCCCAACGAACGGCCACCAATTTGTCCGGCTCGTGCTCGGTCATGACCGCCAAAGCGAACGCGCCGCGCATTCTCTTGACCGCCGAACGCACCGCTTCGACCAGGTCGCCTTTATACAAATCCGCGATCAAATGCGCGATCACTTCGGTGTCGGTTTCCGAAACAAAACGATGGCCTTTCGCCGACAATTCCTCTTTCAACATCAAATAGTTTTCGATAATGCCATTATGAACGACGGAAAACTTGACCGAATTGTCCGTATGGGGATGGGAGTTTTCGTCGGAAGGACGGCCATGGGTCGCCCAGCGGGTGTGGCCGATGCCGATCGTGCCGCGGAGCGGACGCTCATTGCAATAGTTCTCCAGCACGGACAGCCTGCCCTTGGACTTGCGGATTTCCAGCCCGTTTTCCGTGAAAACGGCGATTCCCGCGGAATCGTACCCCCGGTATTCGAGTTTTTTCAAGCCGTTCAGCAATATGTTCTGGGAATCACGGTTCCCGATATATCCAACAATTCCGCACATGTTGTAACCCTCCATCATGTCGAAGACAGAGGGCGTTCAATCGCTGTCGTATTGCCCATTCACCGCCAATTGAACACCCTCCCCTCGTGTCGTGTTCAAAGCCGGTGATGTTTGCATCCTGCTGAAATCTTGTCAGACCGGTCGCCCGCGTCCTTTTGCCTTTCAGCTTACAGCCGGGATGCGCTGCCGGGAGGTCCCCGCCGAACATTCCGAACACCTCCACCTCGTCAACTTTTCCGCCGATGCCTCTGCTTAACATCGTAAGCAAACGTGCCGCCCACCGTCTGCACTTCCTCGGTCTCACCGCACCAACATGGCACAGTGATCCGCTTTAAGTACAAGTGTTTCCCCGTTTCCCTTCTAACCTAACATGATCACAGCGTGCAAAACTGCCAGGGGGTCGCATCTCGCCGTGGAATCGAATCCCTCTGTCAGATCGCTATGCAGAACATGCGGGAAAAACGTCACGCCGAATAGCACGCGGAAAAGTTCAGGCGCTTAATTTGCTTATTCTCGCTGCCCTCCTTTCCGTTATGGAATAAAAAACATACCACCATCATATTCATTTTGCGTTCTCCTTGCAACTGTGATAAAATAATGTCCGTGAAAATTCACGAATGCGGGTGTAGTTCAATGGTAGAACTCCAGCTTCCCAAGCTGGCGGCGCGGGTTCGATTCCCGTCACCCGCTTAAATGAAAGAGCCGTCAGGCTCTTTTTCATTTATGCATGTGCCGGGCAGCGAACCCCAGGGTTCGATCGTCCGTGAATACATCCCTGAAATGGCGGAGTAGGACGAACGTCAACTTTTACCGCTATTTGACAGCTTTGAGTCCGCTTCCTGCCATTGAAAAAAGTTGAGGATTCCCGTCACCCGCTTAAATGAAGAGCCGTTTAGGCTCTTTTTCATTTTGGCATGTGCCGGCCAGCGAACCCCAGGGTTCGATCGTCCGTGAATACATCCCTGAAATGGCGGAGTAGGACGAACGTCAACTTTTACCGCTATTTGACAGCTTTGATTCCGCTTCCTGCCAGTGAAAAAAGTTGAGGATTCCCGTCATCCGCTTACCCCGGAAAAACCTTGATACACAAGGCTTTTCTGAGCAACTTCGATTTTCCCTGATTTTCCCATTGGGAACAAATTGGGGAGATTTTTTAAACCATTCTCCGTCTACACATCTTCGCTTCAGAGTGTTAAGCAAATACGGCTCGCTCTTATATTGATTAAACTACGAATAAACTACACACAAGAGAAGGAGACTGTTATTTGACAGCCTCCTTTCTTTTTTCCAATTTCTCGATTGCTTCGAGGATCAGCGGATTTCTGTCCGTATAATGGTCAGTTCGCGGCCCGCCTGTGTAATACATCACCAGGATATTGTTCAAGACGAAAATTTGGGGGATGACAATGTTGTATTTTTCCTTATATTTCTCATACTGGGCAAGAGCAAGTTTAACGCCTTTGCTGGATCGATATTCGTAAACGTAAAGAAAGTTGTGGCTGTCATGCGGTTGAAAACACTTGGGAAACTTGCCGTTCAGTTTGATGAATTGCAGGTCGCCGATGCCAACGGAAGTCCGAGCGCCGTCAATTCACGTATCAACTCGTTCGCGGTGTATGTTGCGGAGGATGAGGAACTGCAAGCGACGATGGCAATAGCCAGAACTGACAGTATCCAGATTTTTTTCATAAATCCTACTCTCCTTACTGCATATTAAATATCCAGTATCATCCTAACTTATCCGCGAAATTTGATGATATAGCATACGGTAAAAAAAGGAAAAAAGTATCGTCTACGTTCCGATTCGAAAGGAACATAAAAAGCCGCTCATTCGAGCGGCGAAAAATCGAGACCGCCGTCCCATCTCTGTTCCAAGATCCGGACGGGCATCGTTATGCGACATCCACACGCAACTTCAAAACGCAGCTTCGGCACGGTAAGACATCATTTCGACAACAGCAAGAGAAGGGTAGCCGCTGTCCCCGCATACATCCAGACGGGATGACGCTTCATGCACGCGATCGCTTTTTTCATGGGGTGCTCTCCTTCCTTTCGTGCTTGAACAGTGCTATCGGTGCCGGAGTCCAAAGTCCCATTTTACCGGCTCTGGGACGCCCAAGCCAAAATGACGGAATCAAGAAGCGACAGCCAAAACGCCCGAACTTACATGCAGCACGTCGGGCTTTAACTTCAGCATACACGAATCAGGCGCCTCGAATCAAGACGCCGGAGTCTTGATTTCCCCCAACTCTTCCTGAATGACGGCCGCGATGCGGTCCACATAGGCTTCCACCTGGGCGGCGTCCGGACCTTCCGCCATGACGCGCACCAGCGGTTCGGTGCCGGAAGGGCGAACGAGCACGCGTCCATTGTCCCCCAGACGGGCTTCCACGGACCGAATGACTTCCCGAATGCGCTCGTTATGCTGCAGCTGCTGCTTGTCGGCGACGCGCACATTTTTCAGCACCTGGGGGAATTTGCGCATGATCTGTTTCAGTTCTCCCAGGGACTTCCCCGACTTCCGCAATGTGCGCACGAGCTGAATGGCGGTCAAAATGCCGTCTCCCGTCGTATTGTAATCGAGGAAAATAACGTGGCCCGACTGCTCCCCGCCGAGATTGTAATTGCCGCGGCGCATTTCTTCCATCACATAGCGGTCGCCGACCGCCGTTTGGGCCGCCCGCATGCCGCGCGCCTCAATGGCTTTGAAAAACCCGATGTTGCTCATGACGGTCGTGACGATCGTGTTGTCCTTCAGGCGACCTTCGCGCATCATCGTGTCCCCGCAAATGCACAAAATAAAGTCGCCGTCCACCTCTTCCCCGTTTTCGTCGATCGCGATCAACCGGTCCGCATCGCCGTCAAACGCAAGGCCGAGATCCGCCCGATGCCGCACCACCGCTTCCTGCAGCCGCTCCGGATGCGTCGAACCGCATCCGTCGTTGATGTTCAGCCCGTCGGGTTCCGCCCCGATGGTCACGACTTCGGCGCCCAACCGCCGAAATATGTAGGGTCCCATTTCATACGCCGCTCCGTTGGCGCAGTCCATCACGATTTTCAAACCGGAAAAATTCGTGTCGGTCGTCGACGTCAGATAATCCATATAGCGAAGCTTGGCATCGTAATCGGTGCGCACCGTCCCGAGTCCCGCGCCTTCCGGACGCGGCAGCTCGTCGGTGTCCATGTCCATCAGCCGCTCAATTTCCAATTCGGTCTCGTCGGACAATTTGAACCCGTCGCTGCCGAAAAATTTGATGCCGTTGTCTTCCACCGGATTATGCGATGCGGAGATCATGACGCCGGCGTCCGCACCCATGATACGCGTCAAATAGGCGACGCTCGGCGTCGTCACCACGCCGAGCCGGACGACGTTGGCGCCGATCGACAAAAGTCCCGCCGCCAGGGCGGATTCCAGCATATCGCCGGATATTCTCGTATCCTTGCCGATCAGCACCGTCGGCCGACGGGATTCTCCCGCCAGCACATAACCGCCGCAGCGGCCGATCTTGAACGCCAACTCCGGCGTCAATTCCCGGTTCGCCACTCCGCGAACGCCGTCAGTGCCAAAATATTTTCCCATCATCACTCTCTCCTTCGCAACTGAAATCGTATGATCATCCGCCCCGCTTTCCACCGGCGCCGCGGGATGCCCAACCGCGCCGCGGCCGTGGTCATCTCCACAACCGCCGCGGCATGTCGTGTCGGCAACGTTATGATCAGAACGGCCTGATACGTCACCCGCTGCAGAGCCGGTTTTCAAGGAAGGCGGTTGAAATGGCAGGACATTCGCTTCATTCCGCCAAATGGCATGGCGCCCGAGGAGCACTTCGAGTTCATCCATCCTTCGAAGCGGCCCGTCCATCGGCATCATTCGGCAGTACGCGACATTCCGCAATGCGCGAAACGTCGCGGCCATCTCCCCGGAACCCGCGGATTGGGCGATCGCTCCGCGCCTTCTATACCATACGCATCGGGAGCCCAGTTTGTGACCATCAGACGGGACAATGGCGGTTCAACGGCGCGCAAAAACGGATTCGCGCCACCGTTGACCGCCTTCCGCCGCTGATCGTTGTTCCCGCTGCCGATCCGTACGGGGGCGCAGACCGCCGTCGGGCGTTCTCCATGACGCCGCCGGCTAAACGGCCGCCGCCAGCCTCCGTTTGCTAGCCTTCGTTTGCCGGGCTTCCGCCGGAACCGTCCCCGCCCGTCGGCACATCATCGGTTGCGTTGTCCCCGCCGGCGTCACCGTCCGGGGGCGTCTCTCCCGCGGGTTCGTCCCCAACGGGCGCGCCGCCGTCGCCGGGCGCGGCGGCATCTTTTGTTTTCTGCCGGATTTCCACTTCCACTTGTTCCGGCAACTGCGACTTCAGCTTGACAAACATCGGCAGCGTAATCGTCACATTCCGCACGTGGCGTCCGGGCGGCAGGCTGCTGATGTCCACGATCGCCTGGATCTGGTTGGCCTGCAAATCGGCCATGACGTCGGGGGATCCTTCCAGCGTGACCGACACCGTCCGCTCTTCTTCGCGGACAAAGACCGCCTCGTAATCTTGATGGCCGCCGTTCACTTGAATCGGCACGCTCTCAAAGACGCGGGTAACCGACGGCACGATCTCCACATCCACTTCCACCTGCGACGGCAGCACGCTGACGACTCCGCGCGCGGGCGGCACGTCCACGACGATTTTCCGGCTTTCCCGCAGCGTCGACAAATTGATCTCCGCCGCCTCGAAATACTCGATGCCCTTCAGCACCTCTTCGGGAGCGTACACCGTCACGGTATCGACGCTCTGGCGATAAGAAGAAAGGCTGTATCCGTCGGGAGGCGTTCCGGTCAACCTCAGCCGCAGCGGAACCTCCTTGAACGGGATCGTCACCGGCACTTCCACCCTGACCGTGGCGGGCATCGCCACCGCATTGACCGCGTTGCCTTCCTCGTCGACCGGCACCAGCTGATATTCGCCGGCGACCGTCCGGTCCTCGCCGTCCACATTGACGCGAACGACGGCTTCGGCGATCCGGTTCAGCGCGCTTTCCGCCGCCGTGACATACACCCGGCTCGGGTTCACCACCGGGGTGCCGACCATGTAACCTTCCTTCGGCTCCCCTTCCACGATGACCCGCACCGGCACTTCCTTTCTCACGAACTCCTCGACGACGACCTCCACGGCGGACGGCTGGATCGATACGACGTCGACGCCGTTCGGAAAGCCCAGCGCCTGCAGGCGTACCGAACTTCTTCCGGGCTTCACGTCGGACAAGTCCGCCACGATCCGGCTTTTGCCGTCGCGGGTGCTGATCTTCGCCAGGTTGGCGGAAGTGCCCCGCACGACGATGTTGACCGTTTGCGGAGAAATCGAGGATATCCGATAGCGTTCCTCGTCGAGGCCGATCACCTGCACCTCCAGGTTATAAATCCAGCTGTCCTGCACCCGGTCCCGGGCCGATCTCGGATCGTCTCCCACATGTTCATCCAAATGCACGATCACCCACAGCAAAATGCCGACCAACAGCGAAAACACCCGGATGACGTTCGTCTGCGTCAGCCATTTATCCACGCCGATCCCCCTTTCTTCGCCAGAACGGGGTTCTTTTTTCACGCGTTTTCGGTTTCAAATCTTCGAACAGTTTCGAAATCAGCGATTCTTCCTTGATATCCCGCACGATCTGGCCGTTCATGACCAGTGAAATCTGCCCCGTTTCCTCGGATACGACAATGCAGACGGCGTCGGACAATTCGCTGACCCCGATCGCCGCGCGGTGACGGGTTCCGAGTTCCTTGCTGATAAACGGGTTTTCGGACAGCGGCAAATAACAGCTTGCGGCCAAAATGCGGCCGCCGCCGATAATCACCGCGCCGTCGTGAAGCGGGGTGTTGGGGGTGAAAATGTTGATCAACAGCTCCGAACTGACCGCGCCCTGAATCGGGATGCCCGACTCCAGATAGTCGTTCAGGCCGGTTTCCCGCTCGAACACGATCAACGCGCCGATTTTTTTGCGGGCCATAAAATTCACCGCGCGAATGACTTCGCCGACCTGCTTCTTGTACTCTTCCGCATCGTCGGGGTTGGCGCGCAGAAACAGTTTGCCCCTTCCGAGCTGCTCCAGCGCCTTCCGCAGTTCCGGCTGAAAAATGACGATGACCGCCACGACACCGACCGTGATCATCTGGTTCATCATCCACCGCAGCGTATCCAGCTGAAACCAGATGCTGATCAACCAGGCCACCACGATGACGACGATGCCTTTGAGCAGCTGAGCGGCCCGGGTCCCCCTCACGACGAGGATGAGGCGGTAGATGATGTAGCTGACGATTAGAATGTCGATGATGTCCGTAATTTGGATCGACGACAGCAGCGTCATGTGGAAGTCCCCCAAAAATTACGCGGAATAAAGCGGTATTTCTATGATTTTAACACAAAAGGGGCCGATGCGACACAATGCGACGGAATCACCCGCCAGACGGGATAAAAAAAAACAAGCCTCTCCCAAGAAGAGGCATGTCGGATCATGTTTTAACGGGCCAGCGATTCCAGCCATTCGCCGATTTTGTACCACACCCAATCGATCGCCTGATTGACCTTGGTGATTTTGCCGGAGATGTTGGCCGTCGACGCCTGCAGCGAACCGTCGATGACCACCACGTTTCCCTGCACGATGCCTTCGACCCGCAGCGTCCCGTTCTCGACGAGCAAATCGCCGTCCACCGTCACTCCTGCCGGAACGGTGACCTCGTTTCCGGAAATGTTGATGCCGTCAAGGTCGTTTCCTTTCACGACGAGCATCGAACCTTGATTCCACTGCGCCAGCATGCTGCCAGCCATGATCAGCACGAACACGACGGCCACGCTGAGACCCGGATGCCTCCGCATCCATCGAACCCACCCTTTCGGCCTGCGCGGTTCCGGAATGCGCTGCAGGATGCGTTCGGTCATCCCTTCGGGGCACGGGATCGGCCGCAACCCGGCGACGAGCGCTTCCGTCTTCTCCAGCGCCTTCAGGTGGTCGGAGCAGGAGGAGCATTCCGCCAGATGCCGTCCGAGCTGCGCCTCCCGGTCCGCATCCAACATGCCGTCCAAATATTCATGGATATATTCGCAGGCTTCTTTGCAGTCCATACCGCTTCATCCCTTTTTCGTTCCGATCCTGTGTATTACATTACGTACGGGAAAGAAGTTTGTTTCAACCGATTACAAAATCGAATCATGTTCCAGTTTTCGGCGCAAACTTTCCCTTCCCCGGTGAAGGCGCGTTTTCACTGTCGATACGGGCAGTTCGAGAATATCCGCGATCTCGTTCAAGGATAAATCCTGCAAATACCGCAGCACGACGACCGAGCGGTATTTGTCCGGCAGTTGGGCGATGGCGTCCCGGATGTTTTTCTGCATTTCCGACAGCACCATCCGGTCTTCCGGCGACGCGTCATTCGTCGGCAGCATCGCATAGCCGTCCACCCCGTCGGCGTCCGGATTTTCCGCGTCGAGGGACCAGGTGGGCCGCCGTTTTCGCAGCCGGTCGATGCACAGGTTGTTGCCGATTCGAAAAATCCAGGTGGAAAACTTCCAGCGGCTGTCATATTTGTCCAGATTGGCGTACACGCGCATAAACGTTTCCTGGACGATGTCCTCCGCCTCTTGTCGGCTGCCGGTCATACGGTAGGCCAAATGGAAAATTTTGTCCTTGTAAAGGTCCACCAGCTGTCCAAACGCGCTGCGGTCCCCGCTGCGGGCCAACTGGGCCAACCTGTTTTCCAGCGTATCCAAAAACAACGACTCCTCCAGCCGGATCTAGCCGGTATGTTAAATGTTGCAAATGCCGGATCACCGATCAAGCGGACCGGAAATAACCGAACGACCGACGCGAAATGACCGCGGGCGAATCGCCCGACAATCGGCGGGGAGGCCAATCGCCCACGCAACCGACCGGGAAGTTGAATGCCCGCCCGGCCGGATGGACGCGGAGAGCCCGGTCGACCGCTTTGTGCGGTACGTTATCCCGTATTGCGAAGCCCCGCGGCGATGCCGTTGATCGTCAGCAGCACCTTGCGCAGCAAATCCGGGTCGTCCTGGCCTTTTTCCCGCAGCGCCCGCAATTCGGTAACCAACTGGATTTGCAAATAGCTCAGCGGGTCGACATACGGATTGCGCAGCCGCACCGACTCCTGAATGATCGGAACGTTGTCCAAAATTTCCTTTTGACCGGTGATTTTCAGAATGAGTTCCGTCGTGAGGCGGTATTCTTCCTCAATCATGCCGAAAATGCGCTGCTTGACCGCTTCGTCTTTGACCATGCCGGCGTATTCCTTCGCGATCAGCAGATCCGCCTTGGCCATCGCCATCTGCAGGTTGTCGATCGTCGAGCGGAAGAACGACCATTCCTCATACATTTCCCGCAGCTTGCGCAGCCGATTTTCGTCGTCGCCGACATACGCCTTGAGCCCGGTGCCGGCCGCATACCAAGCGGGAAGCAAATAGCGGCTCTGCGTCCAGGAAAACACCCAGGGGATCGCGCGCAAATCCTCGAACCGGTCGCTGTTGTTCCGCTTCGCGGGGCGCGATCCGATATTCAGCTCGCTGATTTCCGCAAGCGGCGTCGTCTCCTTGAAAAAGCTCAAAAATCCCGGATCGCGGAAAATGAGATCCTGGTACTTGACCATCGCTTTTTCCGAAATGTCCTTGAGCGCCGCTTCCCAATCCGCTTCCTTTTCGTTCGCCTGCGGATATTTGTTCAACAGCGCGAGCTGGATCAGCGCGGACGTCGCCTGCTCCAGGCTGCGGTACGCGATGCCCTGCAGCGAATAGCGCGAGGACAGCACCTCTCCCTGCTCGGTGATCTTGATGCCGCCGTCGCTCGTGCCGGGAGGCTGCGCCAAAATGCTGTAGTGCAGCGGCATTCCGCCGCGTCCCAGCGCTCCGCCGCGGCCGTGGAAAAACTTGACGCGGATGCCGTGCTCCCGGGCGACGGCCGTAATTTGCTTGACCGCGGACCGCAGTTCCCAGTTGGCGGTCAGCACGCCGCCGTCCTTGTTGCTGTCCGAATAGCCGAGCATGATTTCCTGCAGATTGTTTTGGGCGCGAACGCTGTCCAGATAACCCGGCAGCGAAAACATTTCCCGCACGATGCCGGGCGCCGCGTGGAGGTCGTCGATCGTCTCGAACAGCGGAACGGGCTGCAGCGTGCAGATGACCGTCCCGTTGACGTCGCGCCGGTACAAGCCGGCTTCCTTGGCCAGCAGCGACACTTCCAAAATGTCGCTCGTCCCCTGCGTCATGCTGATCAAATAGCTGGTGATGCACTGCTCGCCGAATTCAAGCTGCGCGCGCTTGATCGTGCGGAATACGTTCAGGCACTCTTCCGTCGACTCCGAATACTCCAGCCATGGCGAGGTCAGCGGCCGCGGGTCGAGCAATAGCTCGTGCAAGAGCCGAATTTTTTCCGATTCGGACAGACCCGCGTAATCGGCGGTGATGCCCATTTTCGCCAAAATTTCCGCGATCGCCTTCTCGTGTTCCTTGCTGTGCTGCCGAACGTCCAGCGCCGCCAGATGAAAACCGAACAGCCGCACCTGCCGCATCAGTTTCCGCACATGGGTGTCCGCCACATAATCGGCGAAATGGCTGCGCAAACTGCGGTCGATGATCGACAGGTCGTCGAGCAGCTCCTGCGCCGAGCGGTACCCGGCCGCTTCCTTTCCTTCCTCGGGCCGTGCGGTGTTGCGAATTTTTTCCAGCATGTAGGTCAATTTGATCCGGTACGGTTCCGTCTCGTTGCGCCACACGTCCGCCGATCTCAATTCGACGGTTTCCCGGTCTTTCAGGATCGACACCCTCAATTCTTCGGAAATCTTCACAATATTGGTGCTGAAACTGAGAATGGACTTGAGCTGGCGCAAGCTTTCGGCATATTTTTTCAAAATCAGCTGGCGGTGCATCTGCAGCGTTTCCCACGTGACGTCGTGCGTGACCGACGGGTTGCCGTCGCGGTCGCCGCCGATCCAGGAACCGAAACGCAAAAAAATCGGCACGTCCCAGTCGTCGCCGGGGTAATATTTGCGCAGGCAGCGTTCCAACTCCTCATAGACCTGCGCGAGCACCTCATACAAGGTTTCATCGAAATAGTACAGTCCGTTGCGCACTTCGTCGATAACGGTCGGTTTGCGGCCGCGCAGTTCGTCCGTCTGCCAGAGGATCAGCACCTCGTTCATCAGTTTGTCCCGCAGTTCTTCCCGCTCGCGGTACGTCAAGGTGGGGTCGTCCAGCTTGCGCATATCCTGCGCGATGCGATGGTGGATGTCCAGCACGACCCTCCTCGTCGCCTCGGTCGGGTGCGCCGTCATGACCAGCTCGAGAGAAATGCCCGCGATCATCTCGCGCACTTCCTCGCCCGGAATGCCGCGCTCTTTCAGATGATGAATGATGCTTTCGATGGAGCCGGGCTGGAAGTTCTCTCCGGACATGCGCTCATAATCGCGCTTGCGGCGAATGCGATGGTTTTGCTCAGCGATGTTGACAAGCTGGAAATAAACGGCAAAGGCGCGGATCACCTGATGCCGGATGCCGGGTTCCAGCGAGCGGATCGTCTGTTTGAATTCATTGAACAAAACCGGGTCGAAGCTGGCGCGCAGCGACTTGCTCATTTCCCGGATTTTTTCGACAATATCCAGCAGTTCCGTTCCGCCCTGGTGCACGAGCACCTCGCCGAGGATGTTGCCGAGAAAACGGACATCCCTGCGCAGCAGGTGGAAAGAACTTTGTTTGACTTGCTCCAGTTGACTTTCCGACGACATATCGTATCACCCTTTCCGTCGGATTTTGCCGAATCGTCCGAGATCCGGAAAAACCCTAACTTTTATAATACTAAAAAAAACAGTTTCGAAGCAATGAAAATAAGCCGGAAATGAAGGATGTCCATGCCGCGAACGCCGCGTTTTCTAACTTTTCCTTAAGGTACGAACCGTATAATAGTCTATGCAAATGCCGCATGAAGACGATGGGCCAAAGGAGGCGCTGCCCGCATGCGCATTCTCGTCGTGGAAGACGAACGCCCGCTGCTCGAAGCGCTCGCGGCGGTATTGAAAGAAGAAGCTTATCAGGTCGATTGCGCGAACAACGGATCCGACGGCTTGTATTTGGCGCAGCAGCGCATCCACGATCTGATCGTGCTGGACATCATGCTGCCGGAGTTGGACGGCTTGACCGTGCTCGAAGAGCTTCGGCGCCAGGGAGTGTCCATCCCGATTTTGCTGCTGACGGCTCGCGACGGCGTCGATGACCGCGTGCGGGGACTCGATGCCGGCGCCGACGACTATTTGGTGAAGCCGTTCGCGATGCCCGAACTGCTGGCGCGAATCCGCGTGCTCTTGCGGAGGGCGGCCGGGAGCCAATCGGACGGCGAGATCAGCTACGGAGCGCTGTCCGTCAAGTCCCAGACCATGGAGGGCTACGTCAACGGCGAACCGCTCAAGCTGACGCTGAAAGAGTTTGAACTGTTGGAATATTTGCTGCTCAACCGCGAGCAGATTTTGACGAAAGAGCAGCTGCTCGACCGGGTATGGGGAATCGATTCGGAAGCGGGCCCCGGCGTGGTGGACGTGTATATCCATTATCTGCGCAAAAAATTGGCTCCGTTCGGATGCGACCGGTTCATCCATACCGTCCGGGGCATCGGATACATGTTAAAGGAGAGCGGCTGATGTTCAACCGAACCCGTCTACAGCTAACGATCCGCAACGCGGCGGTATTGTCCGTCATCCTCGTGACGCTGAACGTTTTCGTCTATTGGATCATGAAGGAAATGCTGTTTTCGCAAATCGACCGGTCGCTCGCGGCCGCGGACGGAGGCGCCGCCGCGAGCGTGATCCAGGCGGTGCCGGGTGAACCCGTCCGAACGGTACAGATGCGGTCATCGCTCGTTTTTATGGGGCTGCTCATGGACAGGCCGCGAATTCAACTGTACTGGACGGAAGACCTGGAGCTCATTCCGACGCCGGGCAGCGAAGCGTTCATGGAAAAACGGCTGCAGGAGCGTCTGAAGCCGACCCGTTTCGGCGACAAACCGGAAACCGTCAAACTGGACGGCCAATATTTTCGCACGCTCGTCGTCCAGCCGAAATCGCTCGGGATCACCCTCGGGGACGAAATCGCCTACGTCGTGAAATATCAGCAAATGCTCATCAACGTCTCCGCGGAAATCGGCATGCTGAACCGGCTGCGGAACATTTTGCTGATCGGCGGGTTGATCGGCCTTTTGGTCGCGGTGGCGGCGGGTTTTTATTTGGCGAATCGCGCGCTCATCCCGATCCGCCGCGCGATGGAAAGCCAGCAGCAGTTTGTTTCGGACGCGTCCCACGAACTCCGCACGCCGCTGTCGGTCATCCAGGCGCACGCGGAACTGATGCTGCGCCATCCGGACCATACGATCCGGCAGGACAGTCCGCATATTTCCACCGTGCTGCAGGAAGCGCGGCGCATGAGCAAGCTCGTCGACGGGTTGCTGACGCTGGCGCGGTCGGACGGCGGCCGACTCGACCTGGACATCAAACCGGTCCGTCTGGACCGCATCGTGGAAGACGCCGTGCACAAGATGCGGACGCTCGCCGAGGTGAAACAAATCGATCTCAAGACCGAGATCGAGGGCCCGATTCCGATGCGGGCGGACGAGGAGCGGCTGCAGCAGCTGCTCGTCATTTTGCTCGACAACGCGATCAAGTACACGCCGGCGGGCGGGCTTGTCCGCGTCCGCTGCCGCAAAGCCGCGCATGCGGCACAACTGTCGGTGGAGGATACGGGCGTCGGCATCGCGCCGGAGCATCTGCCGCGCATTTTCGACAGGTTCTACCGCGGCGACAAGGCGCGGACGCGCCGGGAAGGCGGCACCGGTCTCGGACTGGCGATCGCGAAATGGATCACGGAGCGGCACGGCGGCAAAATCGCCGCGGAAAGCGAACCCTCGCGCGGTACGCGAATTTCGGTCGTATTGCCCATGTAGCGGCGGATCAACATCTTGCCAATATAGCGGCGGATCAACATCCCTTCGCCAATCAAGCGGCGGAGGGATTTTTTCATGTCCGGTTGTCCGGCTGCCTGATCTGCTATCAGGCTTTCCGTTATGCGCGCTCCGGCTAATCATGGACCCTCCCCCCCTTTTTTAAGCTTCCTTTAAGCCTCTCTAACCGTTTTCTAAGACTCCGTCCGTATACTGAGCCATGGCTGAAGCAATTCAAAGAAAGGTGATGAGGTCTTGATGGAAGAAAAACGTCGACTGCGAAGGCGGATGACGCGCATGCTGGCCGCCGCGCTCGCGATGACGATTTCGCTGACGGCATGCATGCCGTTCGGCGGAAAAAGCGGACAACAGGCCGGCAAATTGGACAGGGACGCCGAAGGAACGCTGAAAGTCATGTATTTCGATGAACAAGCATTCCAGCAGCAGTACGGCAACGCGTTCCAGGTCATGTTTCCCAACCTGGCGATCGAGGTCGTGCCGTTCAGGTCGGTCATGAACGCGGAAGATCCGCTGACGGAACTGGAAAATCTCGTCAACGAACAGCAGCCGGACGTGCTGTATCTGACAGAAGATGAATATGCCTGGCTCGCGTCAAAAGGGATGTTGTACGATCTCGAGGCGATTGTCAAACAGGACGGTTTCCAGCTGGACGACTTCCACCCCTCCGTGGTGGAACTGCTCAAAGCGCGCGGCGGCGGCAAACTGCTCGGACTGAGCCCCACCTTCTCCAGCCAGGCGCTGTATTACAACAAAACGTTGTTCGAAACGTACGGCGTGCCCCAACCGACGGATCGCATGAGCTGGGAGGATGTGCTGCAGCTTGCCGCCCGTTTTCCGGTCAAGAAAGACGGCAGCGACGCGCTGTACGGCCTCGCGACTTCCGCCGAGGCGGGCGACCTGTTCGAACTGGTTCGCAAAATCGGCGCGGCCAAGGGGCTGTCGTACGTCGACACGGACGCGGGGACGCTCACTATCGATTCCCCGGAATGGAAGGCGATATTCCAGGCGGTCATTGAAGGATACAAGTCGGGCGCCGTCGCCATTCCCGACAACGGCGGGAGCGGTCCGGGCGTGAGAATGCAGATGGTCGGCGGCAGAAACGCGTTCCAGATCACCCCGGACACAATGAAGTTTATGCAAGGCCAGGCGGCGATGGCGATCGGCAGCCAATTCCTCATGGAAATGCTGCAAATGGAATCCGGCGGCCGGGCGGCGCAGCGCGTCGTGTCGGGCGAAGGCCCGGAAGGCTCTCCCCCCCGACTTGGGGGATTCGATTGGGATGTGGTCACGCTGCCGGTCGATCCGATACAGCCTGACGTGACGGACGGCATCGGTCTGGACAGCATTTTCGCGATCAACGCCGCTTCCCGCAACGTGCCCGCCGCCTGGGAGTTCCTCAAATACGCCAACGGCGAACAGCTGGCCAAAACGAGCGGCAAATCGGGGCCGCAGCTGTCCTCGCGAATCGCTTACAAGAAAGAAGTCGAAGGCAAAAACGTCGACGCCTTTTACGCCTTGGGCATCAACGATCAGCTGCTGCTCGAGCGGCTGCCGGACGGCTTCGCCGCATCGTTCGCCGGGCTAGCGTCGGAACAGATCTTGAACGTGGTCAACGGCGCCGTTTCGCTGGACGATGCGCTGCAAACGCTGCAGAACCGAGGACAGGACCTGTTGACGCAAGCCGGCTTGGAGTGATCGGCGATGACGCCCGACGAAGGGAAGCGGCGCATATGGAAGGAAGCGTTGTGCGCGGTACGCGTGCCGGCCGCGGTTGCCGCCCGTGGACAAACCGGCGGCGAATTCCGATTCGCAACGTCCCGGGCGTACTTGTCGGCATGTTCGGAAAACGGGATCGAAGCGGAAGGCGTCGCGATCCGCATAACGGCGTACGATTCCGCATAATGGGAGGCTGCGGATGTTGTTGACCAAATGGCTGAAGAACGAGACGAAACGGCATAAGACGGGGATGCATGCCATGGTGTCGAAGCTCGCGGCGGCGGCCGTCTGTCTGGCGCTCGCCGCCGGATGCTCCCTTCTGCCTCCGGAAGACGAGCCGGAACCGCTGCCGGAAATTCGCACGCCGAAAATTTCGCAAAAGCCGGAATATCCGGTCAAGCGCGGCACGCTCGAGCTGACGGTCAGCGGCACGGGAAAGCTGCTGTCGGAACGGGAAGAAAACCTGTTTTTCACCGAGGATAACCGCCGGATCGTCGGCGTGTACGCGCAAGCCGGAGACCGAGTGAAGAAGGGGCAGGTGTTGGCCGAACTGGACACGGGCGACCTGGAAAACCAAATTCTCCGCAAAGAAATCGAATTGGAAAAAGCCGGGCTCGATCTCAAACTGAAATTGCGGGATGCGTCCGGGGACGGCGACATGCTGCTCCGCAAACAAAAGCTCGATTACGAATTGCTGAAAGCGGAACTGGACGAACTGCGCGGCAAACTGGAGGCTTCCAAACTGACCGCGCCGTATGACGGCACGCTCGTCAGCTTCACCGCGAAGACGGGCGATCTGTCCAAAGCGTACGAAAAAATCGGGCAAATCGCCGACATGAACGATCTCGTCGTCGCCGTCCAGTTCGCGCCGAACAGCCTGGACGACATCGCGCCGGGGATGGACGCGGTCGTCAGCATCAACGCGATGGGCGATTTCCGCGGCAAGGTCAGACGGCTGCCGGTCTCATCCGGCCAGGGCGGAGATGAAGATTCGCTCGACGCGCGCGTGCTGATCGATCTGGAGACCTTCCCCCAAGACGCGGGGTACGGCACGCCGCTGTCGGCGGCGGTCGTCGTGGAGCGCCGCGAAAATGTGCTGACGATTCCGCTCGCCGCGCTGCGGAAGCAAAACAGCCGCTACTATGTCATCGTGTCCGGCGAAGACGGCAGCAAAGGAGAGGTCGACGTGGAAATCGGGATTCAGATGTCGACGGACGTGGAGATCATCCGCGGGCTCGAGGAAGGCCAGAAGGTTGTGGGAAAATAATGCGCATTTTGGGGTTTCTCGTCCTGAAAATGTGGCAGAACCGATCGTATACGCTCGGCACGCTGCTGGGTTTGACCGTGGCGGCGGCGTTCGCGATGAGCATTCCGATGTATGCCGACGGGACGCTCAAGCGGCTGGTCGCCACGACCCTGCAGGAGCAGGCGATAGGATTGCCCCCGGCATCCCTCTATTTGAAATACCAGTCGGACGCAAGCGGCGAACCGGATTTGGACGGGCTGGAAACGGCGAACCGCTGGATCGCGGACACGCTGCCGGCTCGCATCGGCTTCCCGGTCGTCGGATCGTCGTTCCGGCTCAACCTGGCGGCGGCCGCGGTTCGGCCCGCCGACGCGGACCGCGGCGGGAGCAGCCGGCTCGTCCGGATGGAGCTGGCCTCGCAGAGCGGCATGCCGGAACGGATCGAGCTGACCGGCGGCCGATGGCCGCGCGACGGCGTAACCGACGGCGTCCTGGAAGCGGCCGTGCTGGACGAGACGATGAGCCGCTACGGCTGGCACATCGGCGATTCCTTCCACTATGATGCGAAAGACGAGGACGGCAAGACGCAGCGGCTGACCTTGCGGATCGCAGGCTCCTACAAACTGAAGGACGAGGCGGATTTGAGCTGGGCGATCGACGGCAAAGAAAAGCTGGCGGAAACGTTCCTCGTGACGGAACGGACGATGGTGGACGCGCTGCTTCGCCAACATCGGCTCCGGCTGGAATCCGCCGGATGGTTTTACGCCTTCGACGTGCAAAATATCCGCGTCAGCGATCTGTCCCGCGTGATCGGGGAGCTGGAACGGCTGGAAATCCGCCTGCACGGCATGCTGGAAAATACGAAGGTGAACTTGACGTTTGAAAACTTGCTGCGCGAACTGGAACGGCAAAGCGCGCGGCTGCAGGCCATGCTGTTCGCGCTGGCGATGCCGGTGCTGGCGATGGTGCTGTATTTCATCACGCTGAACGCCCGGTTATCGCTGATCCGGCAGCGAAGCGATATCGCCGTGCTGCAGAGCCGCGGCGCGAGCCCCCGGCAGATCACCATGCTCTACACGATCGAGGCGGCGCTGCTCGGGGCGGCGGCTATGCTCGCCGGCGTGGGGCTCGCCTGGTTTATGGCCAAAGCGATCGGTTCCGCGAGCGGGTTTTTGACGTTCGTCGGCCGCAAGTCGATCCCGGTGGGCTTGACCGCGGCGGCGTGGCTGTCCGGATGCGCGGCGACGCTGCTGGCCGTCTTCGCCACGGCGGCGCCGATCCGCGCGTATTCCCGGGCTTCCGTCGTGCAGGTCGTCAGGCAGCGGGCGCGAAGCGACCGGCCGCCGTTCTGGCAGCGGTATTATGTCGACGCGGCGCTGCTCGCGGCCGCCGCGGCCGGATGGCTGCTGCTCGCTTCCGGCCGGATCAGCGCCGCCCGTGACAGCGGAGGCGCCCCTTCGATCGAGCCGGCCATTTTCGTCTTTCCGGCGCTGACGATATTCGCCGCGGGATTGTTGTGCCTCCGCCTGTTTCCGCTGCTGTTGCGCCTGTGGAACGCGCTGATGAAAAACCGCATGCCGGTCACGGTCTATTTGACGCTGACGCAGCTTTCCCGCTCGGCGGCGTCGTTCTATCCGCTGATGATCCTGCTCATTCTCACGATCGGACTCGGCGTCTACAACGCGTCGGCGGCGCGGACCATGGATTTGAACGCGACGGACCGCGTGAAGTACCAGTTCGGCAGCGACGTCGTGCTGAAGGCGGCGTGGGAAGGCGTGCCGGACGACGAGGATGCCAACAAGATCTATTACACGGAGCCTCCTTTCGGCGCTTACCGGGATCTGGAGGGCGTGCGCAGCGTCACGCGCGTCATGCGGGCGACCGGTAACATCGAGGTCGCCGGCAGATCGGCCGGCAGCGGCCGGATCATCGGCATCGACAACGCCGACTTTTATCGGACAGCCTGGTTCCGGGAAGACTTGTTCCCGTATCCGCCCTACCAGTACCTGGACGCGCTCGGCATCGCCGAACAGGCGGCGCTCGTCTCGGAAGCTTTCGCCGACCGGTTCGGACTGGAAGCGGGCGACCCGCTGCGGATGACGATCGGTTACGGCAATGAAGCGGTCGATTTCGTCGTTGTCGGCATCGTGCCGTATTGGCCCAGCTTGTATCCGGACGAATCCCCGTTCGTCGTCGCAAATCTGGACTATTTGTATCAGCAAATCGACAAAATTCCGTATGAAGTGTGGCTGGACATGGAAGACGGGGCCAAGCTGGCGCCGGTGCTGGAAACGCTGGCGGAGCGAGGCATCGCGATCACCCAGGTTGACGACGCGAGAACCATCCTGACCGAACGGCGAAACCACCCGTCCCACGGCGGCGTTTTCGGCATTCTCAGCCTCGGGTTCCTCCTTTCGCTGCTCGTCTCCCTGCTCGGATATTTGATTTTCTGGTTGTTTACACTCTCGCGAAGAACGGTGCAGTTCGGCATCTTGCGGGCGACGGGGCTGACGCGCGGACAGCTGGCGCGCATGCTGCTGTTGGAGCAGCTGTTCACGACCGGACTGTCGGTGGCCGCCGGCATCGGGCTCGGCACGGCCGCAAGCCGCCTGTTTTTGCCGTTCATGCAGAGCGGAAGCCTCGAGGCGCGTCAGGTTCCGCCTTACCGCGTCGTGTTCGGAGCGGAAGACACGCTGAATTTGTACGTTGCGACCGGCGCGATGCTGGCGGCCGGCGCCTTTCTGCTCATCCTGCAGCTCCGGCGCCTGCGCATTTCCCAAGCCGTCAAGCTGGGCGAAGAAAGATAGAAGGGCGGTGAATGCACCGCCCATACCCATCTTTTGAACACTCTTGCCGCTGCTCAATCCCAACCCGTTGTGCGCGCGTCCGGCGCATGCGCACCTTGTCTAGTCCGCGATGCGGATCGCTTCCGCAGGAGACAGACGGTTGCCCTTTCTCGCGGGCCACAAATTCAGCAGCCAAGCCGACAGCATCGCGGCGATCAGGATGACGGCAACTGGGGCGACCGGATAATGGAACGGGATGATCGGCTCATCCGGCGGCCGGCTGACCTCCACCGTCTTGAAAAGCAAATAACCGCCCAAAGTGCCGAACAGCGCGCCGTTCCATATGCCGGTCCATCCGATCCAGATTCCTTCCAGCAGGAACATTTGCGCAATTTGCCGCTTTCCGACGCCGACAAAACGCAGCATCGCCAGCTGGCGCGCCCTTTCTCGGACGGCGCGGTGCTGCACGATGGCCAAACCCGCCATGCCGATCACGACCGATACGATCATAAAGGCAACATAGATCGCGTACATATGCCGGTCCATCGTTGAGCGCGCCAACTGCTCAAGGGCGGGGATGTGCAGCGAGTCGAAACCGGCAAGCAAAAATGTCTCCTGAAGTTCGTGTATTCCGTCAAGATCCTCGAGATCAACGTCCAGCAGATAGTATCCGCCTTCGGGATCATCCGGCCAATGATACCCGTATTCGCGGAACGATGCGGAAAAAGCGGGCGATACGAACCACATGTGGTTATACAAAACCTGCTTTTCCATGCTGACAAAACCCGCGATTTTCAACTTACGCACGCCCACCGGAGTATTTTGCTTGCGTCTTCGCTCCTCGATTTCCTCCCGTATTTTTTTCTCCATCAAACGGGCTTCATCTTCGGTCATCTGGCGAAACGCTTCGGATTCAAACGAGAACGGCTGGAACGAATAATTCGGATAAATGTACAGCTCGATCGTGTCGCCCGGCTGAAGGCGCCGAACCGGCAGGCCGCTTCGGGAACGGGAATCGGAATCCGGCCAATCGTCGGCGGCATACGCATAGACTTCATGCAGGATCACGTAATCGTCCGAGCGCAAAACCGCGTTCCACGCTTCCTCATCCGTGGAAAATTCGGCGGCGCGGGACCGAAGCGGCAGCCGCGCCGCTTTCAGATACGCTTCATCCGGCGCGACGATGCTGAACGCCGCCTTGCCGGTCAGCGTCCCCGGCGAGTCCATATCCAGGCGGTACGGTTCCACGGCGACATGATGGCGAATCGCCTTCCGCAGCAGTTCGTCATCACGGATCAACGTTTCGATGCGCCCGCGCTCCTGTTCGTTCGCATACGGCACGACGGCCGGATAGCCGAAAAACGTCTTCGCAGCGGCGTTTGCTTCATGAAACCGCATCATCGGAACGGCGTAAGTGATCACGGCGGTCAAAATCGTGAACACGAGACTGAACATGAGCGCCACCGCAAACGACCGCTGCATCTTCTGCCGCGGGTAGCGAAACGCCATCATCAACGAGACGGGAGCGATCCCGATGAGTTTGCCTGCGCTTCGAAAGCGGGATTCCAGACGAGCGGCTCCGTTCAACACCAAATATAGCATGGCGACCGAAGCGAGCAGCCACAAGGCGAGCACCGAAAAGAAGGAATGCATCGTATCGGGACGCGACTCCATCAGCCGCCTGATTCCCGATCCGCTGATCACATCGTACAGATGCCCCGCCACCAGGGCGCCGCTGATCCAAAACATCGCGAAGCGAACCGTTTTCCTCGGCTTTCTGTCGAGCGTTCCGCCCGTGCCGGCGCGCAGCGTTTCCACAATCGGCACCTTTCCGGCTCTGCCTCCGATCCGCCAGGCGGCGATCAGCAGTAAGGCAAGCAGACAAACAGCCGTCAACATGACGGTGCCCACGGACAGATAGGGCACAAGCGGGATGGACAAATTGCTGTACCGCATCAACGTATCCGCGAAGTTGGTCTGAAACAGGAGCGTGATTCCGTACCCGACCGCGCTTCCCGCCAACGTGCCCGCGACGGTTCCGAACCCTATGAGCAGACCGGCTTCAGCGAAAAAAATGAACCGGACTTGGCGTCGCCTCAGACCGATCGCGCGCAGAACGGCGATCGTTTCCCGGCGAAAATCCAGTTGCAGCAGCAGGATTTGCCGAATCAGCAAAATCCCCGCCACCGCCGCGAAACCGCTCGTCAAAGCCAATACGGATGCATAGGTCCACTTCCATTGCTCCAGCGTCATCAGCGCCGTTTCTTTCTGATTCACCACGGCGGCAAACCCGAATTGGAAAGGATAGGAAAGCGGATCGCCCGACCGGTAATCCGGATTGGCCGGTTTTGTCGCAAAGACGGAGCTGTATTCGCCGTCCGGCAAACCGGCCAACTGCCGCGCGACGCGTTCGTTCAGCAAAATCGTGCCCGACGACATCGCCCCGTCGCGGTAACCGGTAATGCCCCGCTCCTCAACGACCTCCGCCACCTGAAAATACACGATTTCATGGCGGACGTTCACGATGCCCAGCGCTTCCCCGGGGACGAGGCCGAGCAGACGGGCTGCCGGCTCGGATACGACGGCCTGATCGTCCCTCGGTACCGTCGACCACAACCGGTCATGTTCGGGATCCATTCCGGACGCCGCCGCAAAATCCAGTCCGAGCACGGTCATGCGTTCGGCTGCTCCTCCCGCATGCCCGAACGCACCGGGCTTGACCGCAGTCGCGGCATACTTGACGACGGGAAGATACGTGATGCCGGCGGCTTTGCTGCCGGGATAGTCGACGATGTCCCTCACCTGTTCGCCGGTCATGGACTGGTTGCCGTCCGTGGGGACCAGTTCCCATTCGATCGGTCCGAAATGCGCGTTCACCCATCGTTCTCCGCTGTAGTCGAACGACTGATAAAACACGACCGCGGCGATGATCAGCGTCACCCCGACGCTTCCGCCGATGACGGAAAGCGCGGTGTGCAGTTTTTGGCGGCGGAGATGGTTCCACGCCATTTTCCAGATGATTCCCGATTTAAGCATAGGCGCCGGCGGCCCCCCGTTCCCCGAGCACCCGCCCGTTTTCCATTAAAATGATGCGGTCCGTCCGGTTCGCCACGGCCGGATCATGCGTCACGATGACGATCGTCGTCCCGTACGTTTCGTTGATTCTTCGCAGCAGACCGATCGTCATCTCCGCGGTCCGGCTGTCCAGCGCGCCGGTCGGTTCGTCCGCCCAGACGATTTTCGGCTCGCCGACCAGCGCGCGAGCGATCGCCACCCGCTGGTTTTGGCCGCCGGACAGTTCCACGGGATACCGGCGCGCCTTGTCCGACAGCCCCACTTGTTCCAGCGCCATTTTGGCGCGCCGGTGCGCTTCCTGATCCGACAGTCCTTTGGCGACGAGCGGCAGCGCGACGTTTTCCAATGCGGTCAGCACCGGAATGAGGTGGAACTGCTGAAAAACGAAACCCATGCGGTTCAACCGTAGTTCGGACAACGCCTTGTCGTTCAGCGTATGAACCGGCACGCCGTCAATCCAGATTTCCCCGCCGTCGGCCTTCTCGATGCCCGCAAGTACATGCAGCAACGTCGATTTGCCGCAGCCCGACGGCCCCATGATGCTCACCAGCTCACCCTCCGTAACCGTCAGGCTGACTTCTTTCAGCGCCCTTGTCGCGGATTCGCCCGAACCGAACGTTTTGCTGACCTGTTTGGCCCGAATCATGATTGGCCTCCCCCCGCCTCGCGCTCCGTCGAAATCGCGGGATCCTCAAGAGTTCTCCGGTAAACATCCCTTTTGAGAATGACGCCCTCCGGTCCTCTCCATCTGCACATTTTTTTGCCCTCCATTCGTTGTCAGCCCATCTTTCGTCTGGCTCTCATGCGGCATGTTTTTTCCAAATGTAGCAAAATGGAGTGCATTTCGTATGGAAAGGACGTGCATTTTTTGTGCAAAATTTGTGCAGATCGACCTCGACGTGTTCGCGCTGTCCTGCGGCGCGTAGGGCGCGCAAGCGCAGGACACGCAGCCCCGCTACTCCCGAAACACCGGCAATGTCACTTGGAATGCGCTGCCTTCATTCCATTTGCTCTCCACCGAAACGGAGCCGCCGTGCGCGTTGACGAATTCTTTCACAATCGCCAGCCCCAGCCCGAGTCCCGACGTCCGTCCGCCGCCGTCGCTCTCGGAGGAACGGGCCGCCGCCGCGCCGGATGCGCGCGAACTTCGGTAAAAACGGTCGAACACATAGGGCAAATCTTCTTCCTCGATCCCGATCCCGTCGTCCTTGACCACAATATGGATGCGCGTGTCGTCCTGCGAGCAGGCGACCTCGATCCTCGAACGCGCGTAGCGAAGCGCGTTGCCGAGCAAATTGACGAACACTTGCTGCAGCCGCTCCCGATCCGCGTAAATGTGGCAAGGGGAATCAAATCCGGACATGGTCACGGATACCCCCGCTTCCTCCGCCTCCGGCAGCATCGTTTCAGCCAACTGCTCCATCAGCTGTTTTAAGGAAAACCAGCTTCGTTCGAGCGGCAGCCGCCCCGATTCGGCGAGCACGAGCGAATTCAGGTCGCGGATCAGCTTGGATACCCGGTAAACTTCCTCGTGCAAAATCACGATCTGTTCCGGAGGAATGGCTTCCTGCCGGAAAAGCGCGTTTTCCAGTTTCGCGCGCACGACGGCGAGCGGGGTCCGAAGTTCGTGGGCGATATCCGCCACCATCGTTTTCCGGACCCGTTCCAGCAAGTCCAACCGTTCCTCCAGCCGCGCCAGCTTGTCCGATATGTCGGAAAGAAGCAGCGCCGTCTCCGTGCCGCGTTCCCGCTCCTTCACCGCGACCGACCGTTCGATGCCGCGTGCCGGATGTTCCAAGTCCGCGCTGATCCGCAACTCGCGGCTCCTGATGCTCGCCGGCTGTTCCCGCGACGAGGAAAAGGCGGACGTCCGTGCGGCCGCGGTTTGAGCCGGTTCCGCCATTTCGTCAATCCGTCCGTCGCGCGTCAGCATTTGATCCAGACGGGAGGAAATGCCGAGCAGCGGCCGGATGCCGTGTCGGTACATGCGCATGGAAAGGGCCGGCCAACCGGCGCCCCCGGCCGCCGCAGCGAGCATCAGCGCTGTCCAAAACCACGCGGGAACGCCCATGTTCGCGTCATATTCCGCATGAAAATAGCCGACGATCCGCCCTTCGGCCAAAACGGGCCGCATCTCGCTTGCTGCGGCATCCACCGCCGTCCCGCCGGCAAACACCGTTCCTCCGTCCGCATCCCACACCGCCAATCCCATTCGTCCTCCGACCGCCCGCTCCAATGACGTCAACGCCTCTTCCAACCGCGAGGCTGCCGTTTCCCACGAACCGTTCAAGAAGTAATAGTCCGACAAATAAGCATCCCAGTATCGGTCGACAAACCGGGATTGACGCTGTTCGAGTTCATGCAAATGCCACAAAGCCACCGCCGCCGAAACCGCCGCCAACCCTATCGCCACGGCGACTCCCGCCAGCGCATATCGCCATTTTCCCGAAGTCGTCTCCATGGAAAACTCCCTGTCACCCCATTTGGATTGCTTATCCGACTTCAAACTTGTAACCGATGCCGTGCACGGTGACGATATAACGGGACTCGTCGCCCCGCTCCAGTTTTTTGCGCAAATTTCGGATATGGGAGTCGATCGTGCGCTCGTATCCGACAAACGCCTCGCCGAGCGCTTCGTCCATTAACTGCAGACGGCTGAACACTTTGGAAGGCCGTCTTGCCATCGCATACAGAAGCGCAAACTCCGTTTTGGTCAACGCGATTTCTTCCGATCCTTTGTACACGACGTGGCGTTCCGGATCGATCGTCAAATCCCCGCGCTTCAGCACGCTGCCGCCCGCCCCGTTGGACAACGCGGACGACGCTTTGCCGATTCTTCTCATGACGGCGCGAATTCTCGCCGCCAGTTCGCGCATGCCGAAAGGTTTGGCCAAATAATCGTCCGCGCCGATTTCCAGCGCCAGCACTTTATCGAATTCGTCCGCCTTGGCCGTCAGCATGATGACGGGGATTCTCCACTTCTGCTGAATTTGCCGGCACAGTTCGATGCCCGGCCGATCCGGCAGCAGCCAATCCAACAAAACGAGATCCACGGCGCCGCGCTCCAGCCGTTCCCACGCCTCCGCGTACGTGCCGGCCGCCTCAACCGTGAATCCTTCTTCCCGCAAAAAACGAATGCCTTCTTCCAACAGCTGCGGTTCATCCTCCACCCATAGCAAACGCAAATTCGCTCACCTTCAATAAATGATGGTTGATATGAAAAACCGGGCATCCGGCAATGGAATGGCCCAGGGGCATCGGCTCGCCCATCATCCTTCAACCATTTTCAAGTACGGAATTTCCTTGCCGTTCACCACCGCAACGCAAAATCCCGCGTCCGTTTCGTAAATTTTCGTCCCCACGGGCAGTTTGTTGGCTGTGCCGTTTTCGAATTCGTCGGCGCTTTGGGCCTGTTTGACGATTTCCCCCGCGAGTTCGCCCAATGCATATTCCCGTTCCTTCACCCAATCGATCTGTTCCGCGTTGGAGTAAACGACGCCGCCCAGCAGAAAAATATCGGCATCCGCGCGGTCCAAAAAATGCTCCGGTCCGGGATTTTTGATCACGGCGGTTTCGGGGTCATCCGTACGGTCGTCGGTGCAGCCTGCCGCCAGGATCAGCAACGCCAGGAGCATCATTCGGACGAAGCGCCCGCCGGGCAATCGTTTCGCCGCACGGAGTTCAAAAGAGCCATGGCAAATTCGACGCATCCCAATTCCCCCTTCCAAATATTATAACGCACATTTTTTCTCCGAGCTTGACTTCCAACTTCGCTTGCACATTCATTTACATTTTCGCTTACACATTCAGTCACATCTTCCGTTCCCTTGCACAATCACTCACATCCTCTCTTGTACATTCACTCGCATTTTCGCTCATACTTCCACTCACATCTTCACCCACATATTCACTTACATCTTTCTTTACGCACATCCTCGCGCCATTTACGCTTGCACATTCACTTACATCTTCACCCACACATTCACTCACTTCTTCATCCACACATTCACTTACCTTCACCCCCATCTTCACTCAAGCACTTACTCCCATTTTCGCAAACGTAAGCGTCAAACTGTCCCCACCTTCAAACTGGGATCTTAATCTGCGAAGATAAAGGCAACCAATCCCTCAACGGAGGTTGCCTCTACGTATGACAGATAAAGAACAACGCCGACA
>Ga0066871_100416_pt1 | contig 27523 bp, 22 predicted proteins | sample CeladaPassage60B_FD_62209 | JGI IMG/M metagenome (GOLD analysis project Ga0066871, IMG submission 62209) | Cellulose-adapted microbial communities from the Joint BioEnergy Institute, USA - Passage3 60B | ecosystem: Engineered > Bioreactor > Continuous culture > Unclassified | place: USA...
AAAGCGTTCCGGCTCCGGCAACCGAAACTCCAGCCACAAATACGCGGTCCGCTCCTGATGCTCACCGTCTAGCAGCAAGTAATATTCGATTTTCCGGTCGCGCGACCCGAACGGATCCAACCGCCACGGCCGCTTGTCTCCGTCCAGCACGAGTGGAAGAAAACTTTGCATCGTCACAGACTTGCCCGAACCGTTACTGCCCCGCAAGATGAGACGTCCGTCGGCAAAATAGAACTCCGCTTCATCGTAGTACCAAAAGTTCAAGACCCCTGCCCGATGAAGGTGCCAGCGATGGGTCATCCTGTTCCCTCCCGATCATCCTTGTCGTCCGAAACATTCGCTTCGTCTGGATACTCGCCGCACAGACGTCCGAACACCGGTTCAAGCCATAGTCCGCCTTCCTGCGGGGCAGCCAGCTTCCACTCGATCAAGTGCTCAGCCACTTGGCGGGCCAGTTGGCTCGATGTCTGCTCCCGCAGCTGTTTGCTCCAAAAGGGAGCAAAGCGCTCTTTGAGATCGTACAGCAACTGTTCCAGCGCAGCCCAGCTGAGCGGCACCCGTCCCCCTTCGCGGACCGTCAGCGGATCGCCCGGCTCGACAAGTCGGCGCTGCACTTCCCTGGCCAGCAACAGGCAAACATCGGAGATGCCTTGCGGCGTCGGGAAAAGCGTCAGATCACCGCTCGCCTCTGGATACGTCACATACAGCCCTTCCCGGTACCGCACCGCCTCCAATCCGATCTGGCGCAAATGGTCCATGATCGAACGCCGTTGTGTCAACACGTAACTCCGTTCATCCTCTGTCCACTCTCTGTCCAGCACGACCGGCTCCTGCAACAGGCGGCGGTACACGCGATGCCGCAGTTGTTCCCGCCGTCCGGCCTCTGTTTCCGGATATTGCGCCTGTCCCAGCGCTTCCGGCCGGCGTTCCAGCGCCGTGATGTCATTCGTAAACCGTCGCACGACATACCGCGCAAGCGGTGAACATTCGTACAATACGTTTTGTTCACTGCTTTGGGCCCACGCATTCTCCTCCCCTTCCAAGACGATGAGCACCTGCAAGTCCCGCAGTTTTTTCAACGCCCGCGCCATCGAAAGGCGGTGATGGTAAATGCGCCAGTCCAATTCAACCTGTTGCATCAGCAAGGTTTCGCGCAACGTTTCGGCCAGTTCACTCAACAGAAACTGCTCGTGCTCTCCCTTTCCCTCCAAGTACCACAACGTATATACGAACAAGCCATAGTCGCGCGGGTGGGAAAAGGTGTCAAACCCCATCCAGTTGTACGCCTTCCCCGGCACCTTTTCCAACTTCACAAACGTCCGCGTCAACAGAAGGGGAAAACCCGCATATTCCTGAAACCAATCGCGCAGCCAATCGTAGTGGGCTTTCACCAGTTGGAACAATTCGGGATCCTGTTGTTTGGAAATCCACGGCCGGTTTAAAAGGGCTTGCGCGCACGTGCGGCGTTCTTCCCGAATGCGTTCTTCATGCTTGCTGCGGTTCAAAGGAGGACCACCTTCTCTGTTGCGTTTTCGGCAGTTGGCTCGTCAGCATCAATTCCACGTGAAAAACGGAGCCGGTAATTGGGCATCTCCAGTTGGCCGTCATCCGTCACGACAACAGTCCGTTCATTGTCTGGCGGAACGGTAAGCTGAATGCGAATCCCTTCAGAGGTCAGGATGCTCCGGCTTGGACTGGCCAGACATTGTCCGAGCCAGACGAGCAGCTGGGAAAATACCACGCGGGAAAGGTGCGGCAATGCTTCCATCACCACTTCACCCCGTTCCAAAAACTGCTTCATCAACTGCTCTTCCTCACGGCGCCGCTCCAACCACTCGAGCCGTTTTTGCGCTTGCTCACCCCGCCTGCTCCTGACGGCGGACGTCGCATTTTCCCGCAGACGGCGCCGGCTTTTCGAGGTCAACGCGCGCACTTGCGGAGGCTCGTCCCACATCGAAGCGTCGGGTGATTCCGTCTCGCCTGGGTCGCTCCCTTGAAAGTGGCGCGTCTTGTACAAGCCGAAGGCATACGCCGCCAACTGGTGCGCCTCCTCGATATCCTTGAGCGAAAAAAACCAGCGCCCGAGATGCTCCAATTCCCGCTGGCGGCTGACACCGGAGCGCCTGCTCTCCTGGATGCGGAGCGCACTCCGGACGATTTTGGCAATCGTGTTTTTGGTCGCCCGTTCAAAGCCACGCACTTCACTTTCCTGATTGCCCCTGCCCAAAAACCAGCCGGCAAACGATTCCCACGTCTCGCGCAAGCGTTCAAGACGTTCCTCTGCCGACTCTTGTTCATCCAGTTGGGGCTTGGCCGCCTCTTCCTGGCTGACCTGCCGGATGTACCGCTCCACGACGGTGGCATCCATGCCTTTGAGCAGCGCTTCAATGGTAAGGCTATACCGCTGCAGTCCTTGCATAAAGTTGCGCAAGTAGTGAGTGAGCGAGTCTTTGTAAATGAGAAACGATTCCGTCGCCATCAACTCTTCCACGCGGCTGCTCTCCAAGTGAGCGATGTAGTCAGCGGCACTTTCCGTCATCAGGCGAAATGTCGTCAACAGCTCTTCCCAGTGGGGCAGCGCCTTGCCCTGTGGAAAAGTCCCAGCCGCCTCTTTCAGTTCGGTGAGCAGCGCCGCGATCTTTTCCAGTCGCGTCGGCTCGAGCGACCCGCCGAAGCCGCGAATGTTCTCCAAGCCTGACACCATGCGTTCAATTTCCACCGCATACTTGGTCATCTGATACCGAAAAGACTTCCGGCGATACTCTTCAATGGTATTGACGCGCGTCCCGTCATGCTGGGCGGTGAGGTTTTTCCACGCCTCCAACTGTTCCAAATCCTGCTGGCACTGCTCAAGCGTGTAGTCGGTGAGGTATCCGCTGGCCTTCACCCCTTCGACGACCTCTTCCGGGGTGAGCCGGTAGCGCATGCGCTGGTGTTGTTCGTAAAAAAAGCGCATCACCGCCCGGTATCGTTCCACATTCTCGGCGGTGAGATAGCTTGCCTCGGTAATTGGACGCTTCAGATCGGCCATGTTCCCACTCCATGGTTCATTCTTTCTCCCAGTGTATCACAATCACGATTTCAGAAGTTCGATATCATCCTTAGCACCAGAAACTAAAGGGAATCTCGGGCTCAAGATACCACAACTTGGCTTACAAGTATGTTGCTTGTATCCGGAATCTCATCTTCAGTGAGTTCTTCCAGGCATAACTCAATAGCCTCTTTTATATTTTCCATCGCTTCTTTAAGCGTTTTTCCTTGTGAGTAACAACCTGACAGGACAGGGCATGTTACAGTAAAATATCCACTTTCATCCTGTTCGACGATAACAGGAAATGTTCTTGCCACACGAATCACCTCATTGGTTATTATACATCATCCGCTTTCATATTCTCGCCTGTTTTTAATATGGTTTAAAGAATTGAGGATTTTACAATCTCCATTAACTTCTCGTAGCTGTTCACAACGTCGTATTTTAGTCGGCCTGTGTTCAGTTTTGCAAAATGCCTGCGGGCACATTCGATCTTCGCCTTTTCTACCTCACGCAATTCCAATGACTCCATCGAACCTTTCGTCTCGGCGATGAAAAAGATGGTCTTGACCTCCCCTTCTTTGAACACGATAGCCCAATCGGGGTTGTAATTTCCCAACGGTGTGGGAATAAAGAAGCCGCGTGGCAATTTGGCCCGAATGATAAACTCTTCAGGGTTAATCCGAAATAAGTGAAAAGTAGACGGTTTGATGCCGGTTAGGATTTTTACGATGGTTTTTCGTGTCAATCGCGTCTCGTCCATCAGCTTGCCGACCAGCTCGTACTTGATCTTCGAGGTTGCGGCCTGGTGAACATACTCCGTCTGCGTCTCCCGGGTAACAAACGCTTCACCCTGTTCCAGTTGTTCCTTGGACTCGATTTTATGCAATTCTCCATGCTTGATGGCGTAACGCACGGATGGCACGTGCAAGTTTTGATCCAAAGCATCAATGCATTTTCGGATGAGTTCTTCCGAATCAAACTGAACCGTGTACACCGTCTTTTTGTTGATCTGGTTCCACAGATCCTGAAACTCTTTCTTGTAAAAGTTTTGATTCGGCTTCAGTTGTTCAATATTTTTGCTCCGTTCATCCTCTGTCAAACCGGCCTTTCCGGCGACGTAAATCGTCTTCACCAATTCGATCAACGCCTCTTGATAACCGTCCAATTCCTCGGGAAGCACCACTTGTTGCTGTTCCACCGCCGTAAAGTACTGCTCCGTCAGTTGGTCATTGTCATCCACATAGCCCTGCCGGATAAAGGTTCGGTGGAGCTTTTTGGCCAAATTCTCGTCAATGCGCAATGATTCCCCGCGGGCATTGGTGAGAACTTTATCCAAGAAGAAATCCACGTCGGCTTTCCGCGGACGTTCGGACAGCGTTTCGGCGATTTCACTCTGCAGTTGCCTGGCAAACTGTTCATACGACTCGCTGGCGATCACGGTCAGGACGTTGATCTCATGCACATCGATACCAGGCACGCTCGCATCCATCCGTTCACCATGTTGGTTAACGCACAGCCGTAATCCCCTTCCCACCTCCTGCCGCTTCTTGATCGTGGAATCGCTGTGTTTTAAGGTACAAATTTGGAACACGTTCGGGTTGTCCCAGCCTTCCTTTAAGGCAGAATGGGAAAAAATGAACCGGGTCGGCTCCTCAAAGCTGAGCAAGCGTTCCTTGTCGCGCATGAATCAGATCATAGGCCGTGGATTTCTTCCATTTTATGCCGATCGTTGAACGGGAAAAAGGTCATTCCTTGCCAAGAATGACCTTTGATGCATACAGTTTCATTTCGACAGCTTGAGCAAATCAAGATATGCCCGGACAAACCCTGCCCAGTTCTTTCTTCTTCCATAATGGTTTTTGATCAACTGACGGAATGGCTCCCACTTTCCGCGATAGGGAAACCAATGAACCTCTGATCTCCTTTTCCCCTTGTCCAAAACAATAGACTTCTGATGGCAAAACGTCTGCAGCCCGATCTCGGCATGGTAACGTCCGATTCCGCTTTCCTTGACCCCTCCGAAGGGCAGATGGGGATTGGAAACCGAGACGATCACATCGTTGATGACGACGGCCCCGGATACGAGGGCGTCCGCCACACGCCGCGCTTTGTCCAGGTCGCCGCTCCAGACGCTGGCATTCAGTCCATAAGGGGAATCATTGGCCAAGTGAATCACCTCTTCTTCCCGCTCAAAGGGCAGGACGCAGAGAACGGGACCGAACGTTTCCTCCCGCATGATCTTCATCTCAGGCGAAAGATCGGTCAAGATCATTGGCTGGACGTGAAGCCCCTTGCCTTTCTTCCACTGCTCGGGCGGCAGTCCGCAGACCAGCCGGGCGCCGCCGGACAACGCCTCCGCCACCTGGTCCCGGACGATGTCCAGCTGTCTGGGAAAGGTCATCGAACCCAGATCGGTCGTCTCAGCGTCCATCTCCTGGGTTAAGGCTTCCACTTCCTGCCGCAAGAGATGAATGAACCGCTCATACACCGGCTTTTCGACGTATATTCGCTCCACCGACATGCACACCTGTCCGCTGTTGGTCAAGGCGCCCCAGACCGCCCCCTTGGCGGCCCGTTCCAAATGCGCATCGGCAAACACGATCATCGGGTCCTTGCCGCCCAATTCCAGGGTGGTGGGAATCAGCCGTTTGGCCGCCTCCTGCTGGATGATTTTTCCCGTCCGCACGGAGCCGGTGAAAAAGATGTAGTCCGGCGCAGCCGCGACGAGCGCCGCCCCCACCCGTCCGTCGCCGTGGGCCACCTGGACCACCTTATCCGGAAAACCCACCTTTTGAAACAGATCCTCGATCATTTTTCCCACCAACGGCGTCACTTCGGACGGCTTGAGGATCACACTGTTGCCGGCCGCCAAGGCGCTGATCACCGGCACCATCGCAAGCTGAAACGGGTAGTTCCACGGCGAGATGACCAGCACCACCCCACGCGGATGATAGGAAATATAGGACCGTTTACCTATCAAGGTCAGAGGAGTCTTTACCTTTTTCGGCGCGAGAATGGATGCGGCATGCTTTTCCACATAATGAATCGCATCCGCCACCACCAGAATGTCCGCTGTCAGCGCTTCCACTTTTGGTTTGCCGGTGTCCCGGGCAATCACATCCGCCAATTCGTCCAGGTGATCTACTATATACGCTCTCAACCGCCGAAGCGCTTCAATTCGCGAGGAAAGCGGTTCTTGGCGCCATGCTTCAAATGCCTTTCGGCCATCTTGCACCATTCCGGCACAGGCTTGAATCGGCGTCACGGGAATTTCATCCAGGGTCTCGCCTGTTGCGGGGTTGATCGCCGCGAGGGTTTCCATCGCTCTCACCTCACACCTCTCTTTTCAAACGCCATGGCCATGGTAAACATCCTGCGCATCAATTTGTACCTGATTATATTTTCTGAACGCGAAGAGGACAATACCGATTTATGTAGTGATTTTTGTGTCGTTTACATTTATGTCTATGTAGTGATTGGAAATAAAAATCCGCCGCCGGCGCGCTTTTCTTCCCTTTCACGATCACGCAATACCGGACGACGGATCGCTTTTGATCGAACCGAAGTACGTATTGGTCAAGCCGCTGTGTGTATTGGACAAGTGGTCCTGTAAGCCGAGTTCTGTACTCCTAGTGCTGCAAGCGGGATGAGCGATCATCCCTCGCACGTCTGGAGCGGCAACCATCTATCTGGGATGTGCATTGCTGCACACCTCAAGCGACCAACCCGGGATCACCGCGGGCCACGGTTAGACGCGACAGGCGTCTCGATCCCCTATCTGGTCTTGCTCCGGGTGGGGTTTACCAGAGAATATGTCGCCATATTCTCTCGTGAGCTCTTACCTCACGGTTCCACCCTTGCCTGTGGTACCAGAAGGTACCCATCGGCGGTCCATTTCTGTGGCACTTTCCTTCGGCTCGCGCCGACTGGCTGTTAACCAGCACCCTGCCCTGTGGAGCTCGGACTTTCCTCCGGCATCGGCCAGTTTGTCAGACCTGCCTAAGCCGGCGGTTGCCCGGACCACTTGCCCCTGTCAAAACGACGCATAATATTATAACATATTGCTAACCACTGATCAAACAAACGTCATCCTTGGGTAACTGTCAATTTCTCATTGGCCCAACCCTTCATCTTTTTGTTCGTTTTTTGTTCCCTTTCATTCCCTTTCACAGGGTAGCCGTCTCGTCCATGTCGTCAAGGGTAAAGGCTTCGCCCTCGCTGTCGCTCGCCCTTGACTTCATTCCCGAGACGGCTGTTTGGTCTCCAGGGAATGAAAGGCCCTTCGTCGACTGGTTGCAGTCACTTTTCCTTCTTGTTGCTCACTTGTCACATCGCAGGATTGAGCAATTGCTGCAGCTGTTTGCTGAATTCCCTTAACCATGCTTCCCTGCCGTGGATTCCCGGCATGTGCGCCTGACACCATGCTCCCTCTTCTTGTTGGCGCCGAATCCCTCTGCCAATGCGCCCTCGTTTCTTTGCTGTCTTCGGTTGCTCTTCTTGGCCATCTTCCATACGGGCGGCCTGTTCCACGACCCATCGGCACACATCGTCCCACTCACCATTTCGTACCGCCGCTTTCACTTGAACCAGGTGGTTTGCTCCTCGCACACTCCAGGCCATGCCGCGTTTTTTCATCCGATCCGCCACGAGGTTGTCATTGGCTTTCTCCACATTCCCAATGCCTCTGGCTATGGCCGGTAATTGTGTCGCTCTCATACGGTAATCTTTGAGACTTTTCCAGTTCCGCTCAATGGTCTTTTTCAGTCGCCTGATCGCCTTCTTCTTGTCGGGATACTTGGCCTGCTGGTCTTCCATCAAGACTTCAAATCCTTGCCGATCATCCGCTTCGATCAAGGCGCGAATGGTATCCACCATGGCCTGTTGTTGAAACCCAAATACGCGTTTTATCCAACGTTGAAAGTGAAACGCATCAATCTGATGCAGGGAGTGGGGGTACAACTCGGTCCCGTATTGGCCCCATGGTGCACCATCGCTGCCGAATACCAGCAGGACGACTTTCTCCAGATCATAGAGTAGATAATAAATATCGGTCCACAAGCTCCCAAAATTGTTCTGCCGTCCCTACGGTGGCCACCACGTGTGGATGTTTCAGGCGATACTGTTCCCCTTGTGGGTCTGCCGCTTCCCATCCTTCGTATATACATCCCACTTTGATTTCCAAGCTTTTGGCTTTTTTCCGATCCTCTCCTTGAAGAGGCACATGGGTTCCATCGGATTCAACCACCACGATGTCTGCTTGACGGGTTCCTTCCGATGGGCTCTCCGCAGTTTGACGCTTTTCGATGGCTTCTCCCATTTCTTGCACCGCCTGATGGACACGTTGGTGGCTCATGTGGATACCGAATTGGGCGAGGATTTTAGCACTCTCACGGTAAGAGTTTTGGGTGGCCAGATAGGCAGCTGCTTTCACTAAGGTAGGACTTATCGTTTGTTTTTCTTGAATCCCTAGTTTTTCATCCAGTGGATAACACCATTGACGTTGGTAATGATAGACACGGCGTCGATAACAGATTTCACCAAACAGTGTCAGGATACCCATTTCGCGAAATCCTTCACTTTTGCCTGACCGGTTCTCTTGTTCAAAAATTCGTTGGTCCGCTTCAACAATGACTTTTTCCATGATAAGAGCGCCCAGCGCTTTCACCATCCGAAAGATCTCTTGCTCCAATTGGATGAAATTGATCTTGCCCTCAACGATTTGTTGCGCTAGACTGGAAGTGTAATTGAATAATTCCATCGAAAAGAGACCTCCTTTGCTGAAGGGTGTGACAGGTCTCTTTTCGCTTTTTATAAGCGATTTTCCTGCCTGCTAGCCAATGATTATTTTACTCTAACCATCCTTGGCGTGGGTCAAGAAATCTCTTGCGACATGGAACCAAATGTGAATTGATCATTCAAACCCATGTTCACCACGCAGATCGCTTCGATATGATGAACCAGTTCCACGATGACCGTATCTTTGACAACAAAACGAACAACGCCGAACACATGCTCATCGAATGTGTCGTAAATACGCCCGGCACTTCGGCATCCTTTAGGAACGGTTTGCGGACTATTCGCAACATATCCGATCTTTCCGACAGGCATCATCTCCGCCTTGATTGCCTCCTGATCATGGGGATTATCAGGTTCTTTCCGAAAACGTATGAGCTGGCCAGGCCTGATAAATTCCGTTCCAAAATAATACTTGGTCCCTGTCACTGCAACAAAAACCGATGACTTCATCACTTTCGCTCCTCAATATTTGTATCCTATCGAAGACAAACGGATTTTTTCTGGTATTTATTTTAATAATGACAATATGACAACTTGATGTCAGCAAACATTTATTCTTGATTTAATTGCTCAGTGACCAGGAAAGGATTTAGGCAGGTATCGTGCATAGCAAAAAGGCGGGCGTTGTAAGAATACCTTACAAGCCCGCCTCCCATCATCCATGAGCGCCAACGATGCTTTGACGAATGTGCTTGACATTTTCAAATGGCATTCTCACCGGCGCTTGACAGGAATTGTGTCAGACATAACAAGAGACGAAAAAGGGACTAAAGATAAGCAAACGGATCGGTGTTGATTTCTGAAACCAGGATTTCGGTATCCGGATATTTCCCGGACAACTGATTTTTCAAATACTCGGCCAGACGGCCCTTCATGACCTGTTCCACATGATGCCCCGGATCCACCAGACACAGGCCCATCGCAAGGGCGTCATGCGCCGTATGATAATAAATGTCGCCGGTAACCAGGACGTCAATCCCCCGGCCGGCTGCCTGGGAAACAAAGGAATTGCCGTCTCCCCCAATCACCCCGACCTTTTCAATCAGGCGATCAGGCGGTCCGACATAGCGCAGGCCGGGCAGAGACCACTTTTCTTTCACAAAACGGGCAAAATCCCGCAGGGACATCGGCGCCGCCAGCCGTCCCTTGCGCCCAAGTCCCCGCGTTTTTCCTGGTTGTTCCAGCGGATACACATCGTAGGCCACTTCCTCATAAGGGTGAGCGTCAAGCATCGCCCGGATGACCGAAGACTGAATCGATTCCGGCACAATCGTCTCGAGGCGCACCTCAGCGACCCGTTCCAACGTCCCTTGCTGTCCGATAAAAGGATTGGTCCCTTCACGCGGCATAAAGGTTCCCGTACCCGGGATTTGGAACGTGCAGTGGCTGTAATTGCCGATCCATCCGGCCCCGGCTTCAGACATCGCCTGCATGACCGGCTCGACATGATCTTCCGGAATGAATACCACAATCTTCTTCAGCCGTTCACTTGCCAAGGGGATGAGAACTTCCGTATCCTGTAATTCCAACGAGGAAGCCAGCCAGTCGTTCAGACCGCCGTCCGCCAGATCCAGATTGGTGTGCGCTACGTAGATGCTGATGTCGTGTTTGAGGCACTTTTCAAGCAGCCGCCCTTGCGGCAGGTCTGTCCTCAGGTGGCGCAACGGCCGGAAGATCACCGCATGATGAGCGATGATCAGGTCCACCTTCTTCGCAATCGCCTCATCAACGACAGATTCCAGCACATCCAGCGCCACCATGACCCGCCTGGCTTCTTTCTGAAGCGTCCCGACCTGCAATCCTATGCGCTTTTCGTCCCCTTCCATCGCCAAGGATTTGGGCGCCAGCTTTTCCACCAGCTGGATCACTGTCTGAGCATGTGCATACACCTGGACAGCACCTCCAATTGTCTGAGTTCTTCCTTCACCCGGCTCACCTTTTCCTGCTGGAACGTGCGGGCTTGACTCAATCCTTGGAGAATCCGCCGCCGCTTGTCGGTCTCATACGCAATCCGGCGAAAGACGAGTGACCCTCGCTGTAGCTTGCGCGTCTCCTGCAGACATTCCTTCATCAACAGCCTGGGCCCGAGAAGATACAGGAGGAACCAATCCTCCTTCAAAAAAGCCAAATCGCGCATGTGGCACAAAGATTGCACAGCGGCCTGATAGCTGTCTTCCGTTCCCTGTTCGTATGTGAGGATCTCATAGAGATGATCCCCATCCAAGACGAGCTGCTCCTCGCAGAGTTTCCAACCTTGATCAAGGAGCGCCTTTCGCACGAGATGCGAGGCCATGTTCGGCTGCAGAATGAGCCGCTGAAAGGAAACGGTCTTCTCCGGATCGGCGGTCAGGAGGCGCCGGATCAGATCCCCGCCCATCCCGGCAAGAACGACGCTGTGCACCTCGCCGGCAGCCAGCGGCTCAAGACCGTCTCCCAGCCGCACCGCGATGCGATCCGACAGGCCGGCTTCCTGTACAGCCTGAAGGGCACGTTGATACGGACCTTCTCTCACTTCGACCGCGACGGCTTGAGGACAATGTCCGCTTTGCACCAAGGAAATGGGCAAGTAAGCATGATCGGTACCCACATCGGCAAAAGGCACACCCGTCGGAATCTGGGTGGCAATCCGGCACAGGCGGCGGGAGAGCAGCGGGTGTTTTCGCTCCTGATGGATTTTGATTTTCATTTTCACCATTCCATTGAAGAATTCAGGTGAAATTCAGGTGAAAACAGGCGCTTTCACCTGAATTTTTTCAAATGTTCGCATACACGTCCTGAAATGTGTTTGCATTTGGTTTCAGGAGCATGTAAAATGATAGCAAAGAAAAGAACTCACTGACCGTGAGTTCTCCTTACTCCAAAAAGTCTTTTAACCGCTTGCTCCGGCTTGGGTGACGCAGCTTGCGCAATGCCTTGGCTTCAATCTGGCGGATCCGCTCACGCGTCACGCCGAAAACCTGGCCAACCTCCTCCAAGGTTCTGGTCCGGCCGTCATCCAGACCAAAACGCAAGCGCAAGACATTTTCTTCTCGTTCCGTCAACGTATCCAGAACATCCTCCAGCTGCTCCTTGAGCAGCTCATAAGCGGCAGCATCGGATGGCGCCAAGGCATCCTGATCCTCAATAAAATCGCCAAGGTGGGAATCGTCCTCTTCGCCAATCGGCGTCTCGAGGGAAACAGGTTCCTGAGCAATTTTGATGATTTCCCGCACCTTTTCCGGGGTCAGATCCATTTCCTTGGCGATCTCTTCGGCCGTCGGTTCACGTCCCAGTTCCTGCAACAGCTGCCGGGACACGCGAATCAGCTTGTTGATGGTCTCCACCATGTGGACCGGGATGCGGATGGTCCGTGCCTGATCAGCGATGGCCCGCGTAATCGCTTGACGGATCCACCAGGTTGCGTAGGTGCTGAATTTGTAGCCTTTCCGGTAATCAAATTTCTCGACCGCTTTCAGCAGCCCCATGTTTCCTTCTTGAATCAGGTCGAGAAACAACATCCCGCGACCCACATATCTTTTGGCGATGCTGACAACCAATCTGAGGTTCGCCTCTGCCAGCCGCTTTTTGGCTTCTTGATCGCCTTGCTCAATCCGTTTGGCCAGTTCGATCTCTTCTTCGGCGGACAACAGCGGCACGCGGCCAATCTCTTTCAAGTACATCCGGACAGGGTCATTGATTTTCACGCCAGGCGGAATGAGCAAGTCATCGTCAACCATGTAGTCTTCATGATGATCCACATCCGCGTCAAGATCCGGATCCAATTCCGGCACGTCCAAATCTTCGTCTGATTCGTTGAGCACCTCAATCCCCTGTTCACTGAGCTGCTCAAAGAACTCATCAATCTGTTCCGGCTCTTGGTCAAAGGGGGACAGGCGCTCCATGATTTCCTGATAGGTGATCATCCCGCGCTTCTTGGCGGTTTCCAGCAGTTGCGCTTTCGCCTGTTCAAGGGTCATTTCTTGATTTTGCTCATCTTTTGTCTGTTCTTTCGTCTTCTCCACGTAAAACCCTCCTTCCATCTACTCGGCCACTCGCATCATTCGATCGTTCACATGGTCGTATGGCGGACTGCGGGGCGTTGACCGCTCAATTCTTTTTTCAGTTGGATCAACTGTTGAGCCAATTCCAGCGCCCGCTTCGTGTCACCCAATCGCTCTGCTTTCTGGATCTCTTCTCTCTTCTCTTCAAATTCGATCCATTTCGGATAGCTTTTGATCTCTTTTACATAATCGATAAGCTCTTGGGGCGAGGCGTCCCCTTCCATTTCCATCATGGCCAATTCACTGGCCAGCTCCACCAGCCGCACATCGGTTAGCGTATGGATAAACCGGCTGACATCCATCTCCCGGGTACGTTCATAATAGGCATACAAATATGCCGCCAGCACAGCATGTTCCTCTTCGTTGAACTGGCTTCCGATCTCCTGTTGGGCGAACTGGACGACCTGTTCGTCCCTCATCATCCAGGCCAGCAATTTTCGTTCTGCCGCATAGTAGGCAGGAACCCGTTTCGCGGATGCGATCAGATGTTTTGTGCCAGTTTTTGTACTAGTATTTCCTGCGCCATCCACTTTATCCCAAATGTCCCGCTTGGCTGCTTCCCTCTTCCGCCGATGGTATATCCGCCGCTGTTCCATCTTCAACGCATCCAACGAAAGATGGAATTCGGCCGCCAGCTCCCGCAAATAGTGATCGCGTTCAATCGCAAAAGGCAGTTCGGTGATCACCTCTAACGCCGCCTGCACGTAACGCAGGCGCGACTCTTCATCGGAGAGGTCAAACCGGCGACGGAGCTGCTTCAGGCGGTACTGCACCACAGGCAACGCATTGCCGAGCACGTTGTAAAGAAACGCTTCCCGTCCGTTTTCCCGGATATACTGATCCGGATCCTTGCCTTGCGGGATTTCAGCGACCCTGACGATGCAACCGGCCTCCCGCAACACATCAATCCCGCGCAAGGAGGCTTCCTGCCCAGCACGGTCCGCATCATAGCAGAGGATCACCTTTTCTGCATGGCGCCGCAAGATGCGCGCATGCTCGGGAGTCAGCGTCGTCCCCAACGTGGCAACGACATTTTGGATCCCATGCTGAACGGCGGCCATCACATCCATATATCCTTCCATGATGATCACTTCATCTTGCTCCCGGATCGCCTGCCGGGCCCGGTGCAGATGAAACAGGACACGGCTTTTGGAAAAAAGCGAGCTCTCAGGGCTGTTCAGGTATTTCGGCTGGTTCGCCGCCTCTCGCATGAGACGACCCCCAAAGGCAATCACCCGGCCACGCAGGTCAAAAATAGGGATGATCAGACGGTCCCGAAATTTGTCATAGTATCTTTTTTGTCCTTTTGCCTCTGAAAGTAAACCTCCCTTCACCAGAATCTCGGGAGAAAACCCCTTTTTCTGAAGAAATCTGGCTAACACATCCCAATTTGCCGGCGCATAGCCCAATTGGAAGGTTCGGGCGGTCTCTTCGTTCACACCTCGCTGACGCAAATAGTTCCGGACTGCTGCCCCATAGTGGGGATGATACAACAGATACTGGTACATCCTGGCTGCCCACGCGTAAGCCTCAATGAGCTTCGCCTTCTCCCCGCTTTCTCCCCGGGAATCCTGCTCGTCCTGAGGCATGTCCACGCCTGCCTCCTGCGCCAGGAAGCGGACAGCCTCCACAAAGGTCATTCCCTCTATTTCCTGGATAAAGGCAAACAGGTTTCCTCCTTTGCCGCAGCCAAAACAATGAAAAATTTGTTTTTCCGGAGAGACAGAAAAGGAGGGTGTTTTCTCCGAATGGAACGGACATAACCCGAAGTAGTTTCGTCCGCTTTTCCGCAGTTGGACGTACCTTCCCACCACTTCCACGATGTCGAACCGGTTGCGGACCTCTTCGATCAATGACTCAGGGATCATCCGCGCCATTCCCTTCACCTTTCGACTGATTACTTTATTCTACAAAAATCGAGTTTTTCCTCCCTGCTCGCGCATATTCGAAAGGTGAAAAATTGTCCAAACCCCATCTTCCAAAATCGGCCTTTACTATTATATACGTGAAGAAATAAAAAAATCCTCCATATTCTTAAAAAACAAGCCCGTCTACCGGCCAGAGGAACCCTGCCGCAACATGTCCAAAATCAAATTGGCGGTTTCCTCTACAGCCTTGTTCGATACGTCAATCACCTTGCACCCGATCCGTTTCATGATTTCATCCGCATAAGCCAGCTCCTGTGCGATGCGTTCCGGATTGGCATAGTTGGCCGTGGAAGTCAGGCCGAGCGACTTGAGCCGCTCACTGCGAATCCGGACCAGTTGCTCCGGTTTGATGGTCAGGCCGATGCATTGATGAGGCGGAATCTGAAACAATTCTTCCGGCGGTTCCACTTCGGGAATTAAAGGAACGTTGGCCACTTTGTACCGTTTGTGGGCGAGATACATGGACAACGGCGTCTTGGAAGTGCGCGAGACGCCGATCAGGACGACATCGGCACGGAGGATGCCGCGCGAATCCCGTCCATCGTCGTACTTGACGGCAAATTCAATCGCCTCTACCCGCCGGAAATACTCTTCATCCAGTTGATGGGCCAGTCCGGGTTGCAGTTTGGGAGCCTGCTGCAACTTCTCCTCAAAAACGCGGATCATCGGCCCCATGATGTCCACGGTCAAAACACCAAGCTCATTGGCCTTTTCCAGCAAAAACCGGCGATGCTCCGGGAGCACCAGCGTAAAGACGATGATGGCATTGTTTTCCTTTGCCGAATGCACCATTTCCTCTATCGTCGCCAAATCCTCCACATAGGGGATCCGTCGGATGGTCACTTGTCCGTGCTCAAATTGCCTCAGCGCGGCACGCACCACCAGTTCGGCGGTTTCACCGACCGAATCAGAAAGCACATATACCACGGTTTCACTCGCAGCCATATCCATTCCTCCTACACAGACTTATCCTGGCCCAGTTCGACAAAAGCGCGCGTAATCGTGGTTTTCGTGATCCGCCCGATCACTTCCAGCCTTTCTTTCCCCTCTTTGGTTTCGACCTTTTTAACGACTGGCAGGGCGTCCACCTGGTTTTCGATCAATTTCCTGGCCGCATCGTGAAGGGTTTCTTCTGGTGTACAAGTGACCAGATTGGGCATTCGGGTCATGATGATGCTGACGGGAATTTCTTCCAGCGGTTGCTTGCCCATCGCGCTGCGCAACAGATCTTTGCGTGAAACCACTCCCGCCAGGTTGCCATCCTTTTTGGTGACAAAGAGCGTGCCGACATCCTGGACAAACATCGTCACAATCGCTTCATATACAGAGGTGGTTTCATCCACCATCACTGGAACGGCCTTGTAATCGCCCACTCGCATTTTCCGCATCTCTTCGACAATGATCGGGTTGCCGTTTTTCCCGACGTAAAAATAACCGACGCGCGGACGGGCGTCCAGATAACCGGCCATCGTCAAAATCGCAAGGTCAGGGCGCAAGGTTGCCCGCGTCAATTGAAGCGCTTCGGCAATCTGCTCGCCCGTAATCGGCCCCTTGTTTTTGACGATTTCCAGGATTTTTTCCTGACGTTTGCTCAGTTCGATGTCCACCGCCCCCTTTCCCGGATCAATGAAAACGCTAGATCATCAGTTTGCTGAAATCGGCATACTGGCTGGTCAAATCGCGGATTCGCTTGAGCAGGGCCAAACGGTTGGCGCGCACCTCCTCATCTTCCACCATGACCATCACCTCTTGGAAGAAGTGATGAATCGGTTCGGCAAGCTCCGCAAGCACCGACAGTTGTTTCCGCGCATCCATTGGCGCGATGGTTCCCCATTCATCCCGCACCTTTTGCCAGGTTTCATACAGCCGCTGTTCGGCCTTTTCCGTCAGCTGATGGGCGATGAGAACGGCATCCTTCGCTTTGCCAGCCAGGTTGTTGACCCGTGTGAAGGCCTCAAAGATGGCCTTGGATTCCGCACGCTCTACCATCTCGTTGAGCACGCGCGCCCGCTCGGCCATGACGGCCAGTACATGTTGCGTGGAAGCGAACACGGCTTCAATACAATCATGCCGCACGCGCTCCTCTTGCAACAAGTATTTCAAACGCTGAAACAAAAAGTCCCGCAATTCCTCAACCAATTGACCGGCCGGGCGGCTTAGCCCCTGATGTTCCTGGTACGCTTCAAAAACCGGCTGCAAAAGCTCCTCCACAGTCAGTGCCGCAGCGCCGCCGACAAGCATTTGCACGACCCCGTTCGCCTGCCGCCGGAGAGCATAAGGATCTTGCGAACCTGTCGGAATCATTCCGAGAGAAAAGAATCCGACCAGCGTATCCAGTTTGTCCGCCAGGCTTAACACCGTGGCGATCGGTTGCGTCGGCAACAGATCGCCGGCATGGCGCGGCAGGTGATGTTCAAACACTGCCTCCGCCACCTCATCCGCTTCACCGGCCAGGCGGGCATAAACGCGCCCCATCACGCCTTCCAGTTCAGGGAATTCATAGACCATCTGGGTGACCAGATCAAACTTGCAAATTTCTGCCGCCCGCACAAGGTGTGACAGGCTTTTTTCACCGATGCCAAAATGAGGGGCCAACGCCAGCGCGATATGCCGCAGGCGGCGAAGTTTGTCCCCGATCGTCCCCAGCCCCTCTTGAAAAATCACCTGTTCCAGCCTGGAGACCGCCTTGTCGATCGGCATCTTCTGATCCTCTTCATAAAAGAAGCGGGCATCCGACAACCGTGCGCGCAACACTTTTTCGTTGCCTTTGCGCACCACATCAAGATGTCGGTCGTCGCCGTTTCGTACCGTCACAAAATAGGGAAGCAGGCGGCCAGAGGCTTCCGTCACAGGAAAATACCGCTGATGCTCGCGCATCGACGTGATCAATACTTCCGCCGGAAGCGCGAGAAATGCCGGATCAAAGGAACCATAAAGGACTGTCGGAAATTCCACGAGATGAACGATCTCCTCCAGCAAATCCTCGTCAATCGGAATCATCCAGCCTTTTTCCCGCTTCAGCCGTTCCACTTGCTCCAAGATAAGCGTCCGCCGTTCCTCTGCACTGGCAATCACCCGTTGTTCCTTGAGGCGTTCCGCATATTCCGCGGCATGGCGCAGGCTCACAGGCTGTCCGAGGAAACGGTGGCCTCGCGTCACCCGACCGGAAGGCACGCCGGCCACCTCAACCGGAATCACCTCGTCACCCAACAGCGCCACCAACCAGCGGATCGGACGAATGTAACGGAGCTTCTCTTCTCCCCAACGCATCTGCTTGGGAAAATGCAACCCCGTGATCAGTCCCGGCAACGCTTCCATAAGCAGTTGTTTGGTTTTAAGGCCTGGTGTGTCCTTGATCGCAAACACATAGCTGGCCCCGCCTACCTCCCGGAAAACCAGCTGCTCGGGAGCCACGCCTTGGCTTCGGGCGAAACCGAGCGCCGCCTTGGTCCACGCCCCGGCCTCATCCACCGCAATCGCCCGTGCAGGCCCCTTGATCTCCTGGTGCAAATCTTCCTGTTTCTCCGCGATATCCCGCACCAGGATCGCCAGCCGCCGGGGGGTTGCAAAACGCTCCAGCCCTCCATAGGCAATGCGCTGTTCGGCCAGCCAGGAAGCCATTTTTTCCTCCAGTTGCCGGATCGCCCCCGGTATCACTCCTGCCGGCATTTCTTCCATTCCAATCTCCAAGAGAAAGTCCTGTTTACCCATTCTGCTTGCCCCCTTTTAACAACGGAAACCCGAGCCGCTCCCGCTCCCGCAAGTAGGCTAGCGCGCATTCCCGGGCGAGCATGCGCACCCGGGAGATATACCCGGTGCGTTCTGTCACGCTGATGGCACCCTGTGCGTCCAGGAGGTTAAAGGTATGCGAACACTTCAGCACCCAGTCATAAGCCGGAAACACCAGTTCTGCCTCAAGGGCCCGCTTGGCTTCCGACTCGTACATCTGAAAGAGGTTCATCAACAATTTTCCGTCCGCCACTTCAAAGGTGTACTTGGAATGCTCATACTCCGGTTGGAGGAAAATGTCCCCATATGTAATGTCGTCTACCCAGACAATGTCAAACACATTATCCTTTTCCTGGATAAAAGAGGCGAGGCGTTCCAGCCCATAGGTGATCTCGACGCTGATCGGATTGGCCTCCAGGCCGCCAACCTGTTGGAAATAGGTAAACTGCGTGATCTCCATCCCGTCAAGCCAGACTTCCCACCCGAGGCCTGACGCCCCCAGCGTCGGGGATTCCCAGTTGTCCTCGACAAAGCGGATGTCATGCTCCAAAGGCTCAATGCCGAGCTGCCGAAGGCTTTCCAGGTAAATCTCTTGTATGTCATCCGGGGAGGGTTTCATAATCACCTGAAACTGGTGATGTTGGTACAACCGGTTGGGGTTTTCGCCGTAACGGCCGTCCGTCGGCCGCCGTGACGGTTCCACATAAGCCACGTTCCACGGCTCCGGCCCAATGGTCCGCAAAAAGGTCATCGGGTTCATCGTCCCCGCACCTTTTTCCGTATCATAGGGCTGGACAAGGATACAACCCCTCTCCCCCCAAAACTGCTGCAACCGCAATACGATTTGCTGAAAATTCACAGATACATTCCCCCGCCTTTTCAGAATCTTATGCAACCAAAAGAAACACTCCCGTGCCCTCACATGTCAGGGACGAGAGTGTCCATCCGCGGTCTTGCTCCGCCACACCCTCATACGGCCTTTTCTTTTCAAGAGGAATATAACAGAAGGCCGCCAGACTGTCAAACGCCTTCCCACTCCTGAACCTGAGCCAAAAAAGCGGCAGATTTCAGCGGCAGATCAAGGTATTCTTCCATAAAAAGCTGCGTGATCCGGCTGAGCTGATTTGTCGTCTCCTCCCGCAGCCTCACCTGACCCAAGCGCAAAAGAGGAATCTCCTGAAACAAGCGCAATAGCTTGACCACCGTCTCCGATACAGCCTGCGCTTGCCCATCCTGCTCGCGGCAGTCGGCGCACAAGAGGCCCCCATAGCGAACACTGACCAAAAAGGGCCCGTATTCCCGCGAGCAATGTTGACACCGCTCCCATACCGGGCGGTATCCGGATGCCGCCAGCACCCTCAGGTCGAAAATGATTTTCAACACCTGCGCATCTCTTCCCGATTCCAGCAATTGCAGGGTATTCAGCAAAAAGGGGTACATCCCCTGCGATGGACTCTCCTCATCGCTCAACCGGTCCATACACTCCAGAAAATACATGGCATACGCCTGCCTGAGCAGGCTGGTTTCAAAAGCGCGATAGAAATGATGGATCACCTCGCCCTGGTTTAGGGTGCCCATCGTGCCCCGCACTCCCCGGTGAAAGTAGACGTACATGCCCTGAACCAGCGGCTGCGACACGGCTGCCAGCCGGCTCTTCGGCTTGCGCGCCCCCCGGGCCATCAGGGACAACTTTCCCTGCGGAGTGATCAGGGTGAGAATCTTGTGGGACTCGCCGTAATTCTGGCATCGCAACACCAAGCCCTCGGTCTGGTGAAGCATAAAAATCCTCTCCTCGTCTGTACAACCCCAGTATACTGCAAACGGGAGAGGCTGGAAAGGGAATGAGCTTCAATGTACGTTGTCCCCAAACGTGTCTTCACTGCTCAAAGGGTTCGCGTTGTCTTCCTGCTGTTCCGTCTCCAGGCGAACGTAATCCTTGTAGAGCAGATAGGCGTCCACACTTCCTGTCAAGGTAAAAAACTGCCATGATAAATCCCGCAACTGGATCCATCCTTTCGCTTAGGAACCTGTTCATAGGTTGACCCTGGGGACGCGTCATCATGCCAAGAAGATGTTTCCGATCGAACCGACTACTTCTTGTCCATCTGATAACCGAAGTTTCTCAGCATCAGGTCGCGATTGCGCCAATCCTCTTTGACCTTGACCCAAAGGTCGAGAAACACCTTGGAACCAAATAACGCTTCAATTTCTTGGCGAGCCATTTGACCCACCCTTTTGAGCATCTGCCCCTGCTTTCCGATCAGAATGCCTTTTTGCGATGGCCGTTCTGTGTAGATGACCGCGTTAATGTACACCACACCTTCCTCCCGCCGGGTCATCTCCTCGATCACGACAGCCACGGAATGAGGCACCTCTTCATGCGTCAGATGCAGGATCTTTTCCCGGATCAATTCCGCCACGATAAAGGTTTCCGGGTGATTGGTCGTCTGATCCGGAGGGTAATACATCGGCCCCTCCGGCAGGATGCGAAGAATCGACTGGATCAGGGTGGAAACGTTGTTCCCGTACAGTGCGGATACCGGGATCACTTCCGCAAAGTCGTAAAGCTGCCTGTAACGATCGATCACCGGCAAGAGGTCATCCGGATGAACCTGATCAATTTTATTCAGGATGAGGAAAACCGGTGTGTTCACTTGCTCCAACAGCCGGATGACAAACCGTTCACCGGCGCCGAGGGATTGCGTCACATCGGTCAGGAAGAGGATCACGTCCACTTCCGACAGTGTACTTCTGACCACTTGCATCATATAGTCGCCCAGCTTGTGATGCGGCTTGTGAATCCCCGGGGTGTCGATAAAAATGATCTGCCCCTCGGCGGACGTATAAACACCGTGAATGCGATTCCGGGTCGTCTGTGGCTTGTCTGACGTAATGGCCACCTTCTGTCCCAGCACCTGGTTCATCAACGTCGATTTCCCCACATTGGGGCGGCCGATCAAGGCGGCAAAACCGGATTTGAACGGCGAATCGTTCATGTCGAAATATCCCCTTTCAAAAAACTGGATGCGCTAAAGGGACGGGGAAGCAGCTCCGACATTTTCACCTGCGTGCTGTTTCCTTGCGTGTTTCCCAGAACCACAAGCGCCTCGTCCGGGAAAAACTCTGCCATCACCTGCCGGCAGGCGCCGCATGGCGAGACCGGTTCCGGGGCATCGGCAACCACGGCCAACTTCAGAAATTGGCGTTTCCCCTCCGCGATCGCCCGGAAAATGGCCACTCGTTCCGCACACATGCTCAGGCCATACGACGCGTTCTCCACGTTACAACCTGTCACAATGGACCCGTCACGGCACAAAACGGCTGCCCCAACGCGAAAACCGGAATACGGCACATGGGCATGCCCCATCGCCTCGCGGGCGGCATACAACAACCGAGCCTCCTGCATCACTGTGGCTTCCTTTCCTTTTCTGCCATCAATCCTTCATCCTTTCAACAGCACCCAGCCTTTTTTCAGCCGTGCACCGAAAACTGATAAGCCAGACATGCCACGATGAGCCCGATCAACGCCCCCAAAAGAATCGGCCGGAAACGGACACCAAACAAGAAATGCGCCAGAAGTCCTGTAACGGATACCGCCAAGAACCAGATGCACAGCCACCAGTTTTCCGAAAAATACAAGCCGGACTGCAGGGCGGCGGCACTGATCAGGCTGGCCAGGAGGCTGGGAATCCACGCTTCATGCCGCCTTTCCGCCCACACCTGAAACATCAAGGTGACGAGAAAGACCAACGCCAGTCCGAGGATGAAAAACGGCTCGAGAGCCAGCAGCGGTTCGGCAAAGACGAGAGCGCCGGCGATCACCGCAAACCCGGCTGCCACAAGCACCGCACCCGCGGCCACATCCTTGGCCACTTTGGCCTTCTTGCGGTGTTCCTCTGTCAAGAGATCTACCACATTTTCAATCGCCGTATTCATCAGCTCGGCAAAAATCACAAACACGATGGCCACAAGCACCATCAATACTTTCCACTTGTCGATCTGCAGCCACAATCCACAGATGAGGACCAGGATGGCCATAAACAGGTGCACTTTCATATTCCGCTCATGCCGGAAAGCATGACGCAGCCCGCTCAAGGCATACTCAAAACTCTTCACAACGTTGAGCAGTTCCTTCATCGCAAGCCCTCCCGCACAAGGCGACCGCCTTCCTTCAACGGAACAAACCGAGCCGGGTCAACACGCTCTCCTGCCTGGCAAACATTTCCCGCTCCGCCTCCGGCGTGTCATGGTCATATCCCAGCAGATGCAAAAAACCGTGCACGACCAGAAAGCCCAATTCCCTTTCCAGGGAATGGCCATACTCTGCAGCCTGCGATACGGCGCGCGGCATCGAGATGAGAATGTCGCCGAGCAAGATCGGAATCCCTTGGTCCGGTAAACTGTCGCCCTCCAGCATGCTGAAGGAAAGCACATCCGTGGGTTGATCCACCCCGCGGTACCGGGCATTGTATCGCTGGATTTCCCGATCATCCACAAGCAAGATGGACACTTCGCCGGATGAAAGGCGCTCCTGCTCCGCCGCGGCGGCAATCACCCGCTCGATCAGGCGATGCATCTCCGGGCCCACCGGCACCTCCGTCTGCACATTCTCGATAAAGACTTGGACACTCACGCTTTTTTCCGCTCCTTCTGCATTTCCGGATACTCAATCCGCGGGTGAAACACACCGTTTAGCCGTTCACAGATGGCTTCCGCCACGCGCTCCAAATCTTTGAGGGTCAAATCACACTCGTCAAACTGGCCGTCATCGAGACGTTCCTTGATGATCTTGCGCACCAGTTGCTCAATCCGCCCGGGATCCAGCTTGGTCATCGAACGTACCGCCGCTTCCACCGAATCGCATATTCCGACAATCGCCGTCTCGCGTGTCTGCGCTTTTGGCCCCGGATAACGGTAATCCTCCTCCAGCACCTCCGAACCATCTGCCATCTGCTTGGCCTTGTGATAAAAATACTTCAGCAATGTGGTGCCGTGGTGTTGCTCCGCAAAATCCTGGATGACCTTCGGAATCCCTGCTTCCTTGAGCATCTTTACGCCGTCGTACGGATGAGCCAGAATGATCGTCTTGCTCAGGTAAGGAGAGATTTTGTCGTGGGGATTTTCCTGATTCAGTTGATTCTCCACGAAAAAGGCGGGACGTTTCATCTTCCCCACATCATGGTAATAGGAACCCACCTTGGCCAGCAGCCCGTTGGCGCCAATCGCTTCTGCGGCCGCTTCCGAGAGATTGGCGACCATCATGCTGTGGTGGTACGTCCCTGGTGCCTCGATGAGGAGCCGTTTGAGCAGCGGCTGGTTCGGATTGGATAATTCGATCAGCTTCACGGCGGACAGGTAGCCAAACACCGCTTCGAATAACGGCATCAAACCGATTGTCAGGATGGAAGCCAACAGTCCGGCCGCCAGGCCAAAGGCCGCGGCGTAGACCCATTCCCGCAAAGAGGTTCCCGGCTGGAGGAAAAGGACGGCGGTAATGCTGAGCAGGCTGGCGGTACTGGCGTACAATCCTGCCTTGAAAATCGCCGAGCGTTGGCTCACCTGACTTAATACGTACAAGCTGGCGATGGAGCTGACAAACGTGACAAAACCGTACCGGAAATCAAACACTTCCCCGGAATCGGTATTCAGAAACACGGAAGCCAAAATGGCCGTGACGATGGCGGCAAAGACGGCCAGACCCCGGCCCAAAAGCAGCAGTATCAGCATCACGCCCAGCGTCGCCGGCGCGCCGAAGCCAATATACGGATAACCCAGGACCTGGAAGGCTGCAAATATTTTCAAAACGACGGCGTTCAGCAAAAGAATGCTCAGGTATAAAAGAAGCGGTTTATTCCCTTTCTGGATCGGAGACGGGTACTGCTTGAGAAACGCAGCCAGCGCCAACAGCAACAACACGAGAAAACCGGCTGCAGCCAGATGATACACCGTGCTCTGTCCGGGATCGCGAACCAGTCCAACCATCTCCAGCCGTTCATAGACTTCACGGGTGATCAACTGTCCTGCCTGAACAAGCGGCTCACCCTTTTCAATCATGACCGGCTCCACCTGGTTGCGCGCCTCCTCCTTGAGGCGCCGGGTTGCCTCCGGATCATACAGGATATTCGGCCGGATCGATGCAGACGCCAGCTCCACAACCAGATGAGCTTCCCACTCGGTCAAGTCAAACGCCTTGACCTGCTCCTGGATTTTTGCACGGGATTCCTGCAAGTAGGCGTTTCCTTCTTGCACGCCGGCGTTGAGAACAAAGATCACGGTGCTGCGCGCAATGGAACGGAGGGCATTTAGACGCTCCGGAGTGAGTTTAGCCAGTTGGCGAAAGTCCTTCTCGTCTAAACGGGCCAAGGTCAGCACCTCGGCCAATTGTTCCGCTTTCTGCTGCGTACTGAGTTGATCGTCCTGAGTGACGGCAGCGATGCGATCAAATTCCTGATCCAGCCTTTTTACCTGTGATTCCATCACTGCCGCATCCCGGACATATTGAGGAGGAACGTTGTTTTCGGCTTTTTGCCTGGCCTCCTCGGTGGCCTTCGGATCGATCATCTGCACGGGTGAACGAAGCGTCTCCTGGCTGAGACGGCCGATCTGGATCTCATAGGTTTGTGGAACCAACTGACCCAGCAACAGGAAAAAAAGGAGGACAGCAAAGCCTCCATAGGCTAAAAATCGAACCTCTTGCCTGTACTGCCAATTCTCACCCCATCGTTCGGTCACCCATTTTGCCATGCGATGTTTCATCGCAACCCTCTCCTATGGCCTGATGTTCCATGATTGCCATCCTTACACCCTCATGCATTCCGGCCTGCTTCGCACCCGGCTCGGCGTTGTGAAGTTGTCGTGCAACTGCTTCAGCTTATCGTATGCTTCGCTTTATCATATGCCTCGATGATCTTCTGAACAAGCATATGCCGCACCACGTCCTCCTGCTTGAGATAAACAAAAGCGATCTCTTCAATGTGACGCAAGAGCTGTTCGGCTTCAATCAGCCCCGACTTCTTCCCCTTCGGCAGATCGATCTGGGTGATGTCTCCGGTGATCACCATTTTGGAACCAAAGCCAAGGCGCGTCAGGAACATCTTCATCTGTTCCGGGGTCGTGTTCTGTGCCTCATCCAGAATGACGAAAGAGTCGTTGAGCGTCCGGCCCCGCATATAGGCCAGCGGAGCCACTTCGATGATTCCCCGCTCCATGAACTTGTTCACCTGATCGGCACCCAGCATTTCATACAAGGAATCATACAAAGGACGCAGATAAGGGTCCACTTTCTCCTGCAAGTCGCCGGGCAAAAAGCCCAAGCTTTCCCCCGCCTCCACTGCCGGCCGGACAAGGACAATCTTTTTCACCGCCCCGGACTTCAGCGCCTGCACCGCCATCACGACCGCCAGAAATGTCTTTCCCGTACCGGCAGGCCCTATTCCGAAGATCACATCCCGTTTTCGGATCGCCGACACATACACCCGTTGTCCGAGCGTTTTGACACGAACGGCTTTGCCGCGATGCGTCTGTCCAATTTCTTCCGAATACAGATCCAACAGTTCCTCCTCCATCTGCTGCTCGACCAGTTCCATCGCATAGACAATATTGGTTTCAGAAAGATGAAATCCCTGCCGAATCAACTTCAGGAGAACGACAAACAGACGCTGCAGCTTGTCCACCTGTTCTTTCGTTCCGGTCAGGGTAATCGTTTCATTCCGTGCCACGATGTGCGCGGGGGTGCTCTTTTGGATCAATCGCAAAAAGCTGTCATTCGGCCCAAACAAGCTCAGTCCCTCAGCCGCATTTTCCAGTTGAATGGTGGTTGTCCATTTCTTTTCTTGCAATTGCTCATGCTCCAATCTCACATTCATCGCTTTCCATCTTATTCCCCTGGAGCCTTTCCCGACATCGACCCCCCGGGGAGAATCGGTTGTTCTTTCGCAATCTCTTCCAGTACCTCATAGTAGAGCTTTACTTTCAATGTACCACTGTCAAGGTCTTGTTGCAAAACCTTTTCCATGAAAATCTCGGCTTTCTCATCCAACTGGTGCAAAATCTCCTTCCTTGCCCGCTCTTTTGCCAGCTCCAAGGCCTCTTTCTGAGAATAGGTTTTTGTATGCGGGACCTTTTCATAGTATATCCGTTCATAGAGGCCCACTGGTATCTTCCAGGGTCCAAGCGTCCAGTGCCGCACGTGTTCCTCCAGCTTGTAGTGATCGAAGGCAGGCTTTTTGGAAAAAAAAGTGAAGGCATGGTTGCCAATCAGCAATGACGTGCGCTTCTCGGTTTCACCGGTGAGGCGGAACTGCTTCTGAACCAGGGGGATCGTCACCGTCGTTTCGTACCAGACCAATCCCTTCACCGTTCCCTTGGCACTGACGATTTGCGGCTTCGCCTCATATCCCATGATACCTGAGATCAGGATCTGGCCTTTTTTAACCCTTTGGTTGCGCGTCACCATGGCCTTCCCTTTCTCGACAAAAATCTCCTTGACCACGGCACTTTTGGCCGCGACCAGATGACGGGGATTTTCCAACTGCCGTTCTTCCGGATGTTTGCTCTCCACGACACGAATCACTGCTTTCGTCCCCTTGATCTCAACCCCGGCCCAGCTGAGCTGCTCGAAACGGCTGAGCAGCTCCGATTGCATCTGTTCATTTCCAGGCAGGCGCTGGCGGAAGACACCCTTCTTCAGCCCCAATTGTCCGGCAACCTGGAGCAGTTCCTCTTCTGGGATGATTTCGTTGCCGATCACCTCCACCTGCCAAATCATCTGGGAAAAAACATACAACAGGAGAACAAAAAGCAGACTTCCCGCCCAAAACCACTTGCGTTTTTGTGCCTGAAGCAAATAAAAAGGCAGTCCACGCTTGTCCAGGATCTGGATGCGAAAGGGGAGAGGCTTCATCTTCCGAAGAATCCGACGATAATCGGCCAACGAGAGGCAAAATACGATCGTCCCGGTATCCGGATGTTCGTGGAGGTCCCAGATCTCCACGCCT
>Ga0066871_100430_pt1 | contig 26410 bp, 18 predicted proteins | sample CeladaPassage60B_FD_62209 | JGI IMG/M metagenome (GOLD analysis project Ga0066871, IMG submission 62209) | Cellulose-adapted microbial communities from the Joint BioEnergy Institute, USA - Passage3 60B | ecosystem: Engineered > Bioreactor > Continuous culture > Unclassified | place: USA...
CGCCGCCCGGATGATCGCACGACTCTACGATGCGCTCCATGACCCAGCCAAGCAGCACGTCCTCACCGCACCGACCGATACCGGCAGTGGCGGTTTCACGCATCCGTTCTTCGTCGCGCCCAAGACCGCCGAGGATTTGCTCCGTGCCCGCGACGCGATCGCCGAGTGGGCACGGATGACCTACGGCTGGATGGGGCGGACGCCGGATTACAAGGCCAGCTTTCTCGGCACCTTAGGCGCCAACACCGCCTTTTACGCTCCCTTCGAGGAGAACGCGCGCCGCTGGTACCGCCTCGGACAGGAACGCGTTCTCTACTGGAACCACGCGATCGTCCATCCGCCGGTCGACCGGAACCGCCCGCCGCACGAAGTCGCCGACGTTTACGTGCATGTCGTGCGCGAGACGGACGCCGGCATCATCGTGCGCGGGGCCAAGGTTGTCGCGACCGGTTCAGCGCTCACCCACCACAACTTCGTCGCGCACTACGCCACGCCGACTGTCGGCGGGCTCAAGGATCCGCGCTTCGCGCTCGTGTTCTGCGTGCCGATGGATGCTCCCGGGCTGAAGCTGTTCAGTCGCCCGAGCTACGAAGCAGCAGCAGCGGTGATGGGGTCACCGTGGGACTATCCCTTGTCGAGTCGTCTGGACGAAAACGACGCGATCATGGTGTTCGACGATGTGCTCGTCCCCTGGGAGAACATCTTCGTCTACCAAGATGTGGAAAAGGCTGACGGTTTTTTCCCCGCATCCGGCTTCATTCCGCGCTTCGCTTTCCACGGCTGCACGCGCTTCGCGGTCAAGCTGGACTTCATCGCAGGCGTGCTGCTCAAAGCCGTCGAGGCAGCCGGAACCAAAGACTTCCGGGGCGTGCAGGCACGCGTCGGCGAGGTGATCGCCTGGCGGAACCTCTTCTGGGCGCTCACCGAGGCGATGGCACGCGACCCGATCCCCTGGTGTGACGGCTACGTGTCACCCAAGATCGAATACGCCCAGGCCTATCGTGTCCTCGCGCCCACCGCCTGGTCGCGCGTCCGGCAGATCATCCTGGACGACGTGGCGAGTTCGCTCGTCTATCTACCGAGTCATGCGCTGGATCTCAAGAATCCGGTCGAGCGTGCGTACATCGACAAGTACGTCCGCGGCTCCAACGGCTACGACGCGCACGACCGGATCAAGGTCATGAAACTCCTCTACGATGCGACGATTTCCGAGTTCGCGGGCCGACACGAGCTGTACGAGCGGAACTACGCCGGGAGTCACGAGGACACCCGGCTGCAGACGTTCCTGATCGCTGAGGCCAGCGGTCTGGCGGGACAGCTGCGCGGCTTCGCCGAGCAGTGCATGGCCGAGTACGACCTGGACGGCTGGATGGTACCGGATCTCGTCAACAACGAGGACGTGAGCTGGGTACTGCAGCGAGCGTTGCGACAGGCGACGGAGGCATGAGGCAGCGAGCGGTACTGATGCAGGGGAGGTGACCCGTGACTGCTGCAGCGGACTACGGCTACATCTTCGACGTCGCGCAACTAGCGCACGTCGAGCTCCTGACGACCGACCTCGAGCGGTCGCTCTGGTTCTTCCGCGACCTGATCGGGATGGAGGAAGTCGCCCGGAAAGACGGCTCGGTCTACCTCCGGGCCTACGACGAGCGCTACCTGACATCCTTGAAGCTCACGCCGTCGGAGGTTCCGGGGCTCGGGCATGCTGCCTGGCGGGCACGCTCACCCCAGGCGCTCGAACGCCGTGTCAAGGCGATCGAGGCCACGGGCCTGGGGCAAGGCTGGATCGACGGCGATATCGGTCACGGCCCGGCCTACCGCTTCACCACTCCTGAAGGACACCAGATGGAGATTTTCTGGGAAGTGGAGTGGTACCAGGCGAGCGGCGCGCTGGAGAGCCGTCTCCCCAATCGTCCGCAGAAGCGACCGGCGCGCGGTGTGCCGGTTCGCCGGCTCGACCACATCAATCTCTTCGCGAAGGACGTCAAGCGCTGTGGCGACTTCATGATGGAAGCGCTCGGCTTCCAGCTCCGCGAGTACATCGAGGCGCGGACCGGTGGGTACAAGGGCGTCTGGCTCTCGGTGAGCCCCTTGGTCCACGAGATCGCCTTCATGTACGACGAAGCTGGACCGGGCGGCCGGCTCCACCACATCTGCTACTGGTACGGCTACCCGCACCAGCTCTGGGAGGTCGGTGACCTCTTCCGCGAGAACCGCATCCATATCGAACTCGGCCCGGCCAAGCACGGCATTACCCAGGCGATGCCGCTCTACGTCTACGAACCAGGCGGGAACCGTGTCGAACTCTTCGGCGATATCGGATATCTGATCTTCGAGCCCGACTGGAAGCCGATCCGCTGGACGGAGGACCACATCGAGCGTGCTGCCCAGGAAGGTGGGCTCCCCTGGCTCGGCGGCAGCTTCCCGCTCGAGTACTGGGTCTACGGAACACCGACGGTCGAGCAGGCGGCTCGGGCAGCCCGGCCGGCCACACAGGCACCAGCCGACTGACAAGTTGCCGGGGCCCTCCGGTCGGATGGCCCCGGCGACAACCTTCGCTCACGGGGAAGGAGGACCTGACTTTTCGGCCGCTCAGGATTGACGCAGTCGAAGATTGGTGACGAACGGACGGACGTATCGTTCGCTCTGGGAAGGAGAAGCGCCGTGACGTATCGGTTCACACGACGGGCAATGCTTTCAGCTGCCGGAGCGGCCGGATTATCGGCACTGCTCGCCGCCTGTGGTGGCGGTCAGGCGACACCGACGCCGGCCCCACAGGCATCGCCGACCGCTGCACCAGCGCAGCAGCCGTCACCGACCGCGCAAGCGGCGTCGACACCAGCGACCGGGGGGACGCCGACCGTCGTCGCCAGCAAGCCGCAGAAGACCTTGCGGATCGGCTTCGCGATCTCCAAGAGCGGCCCGTACGCGGCTGGTGCCGGTATTACGATCTATCCGAACTACGTCCTCTGGGCGAAGGACGTGAACGATGCAGGCGGCATCGAGCTGGAAGACGGTGTCTACACGGTCGAGCTGATCGAATACGATGACCAGAGTAGCCCGGAGGAGGCGATCAAGGCGATCCAGCGCCTCGTGCAGCAGGACAAGGTCGATCTCCTGTTGCCACCGTGGGGCACCGCCATGAACCTGGCTGTCGCTCCGGTCTTCCACCAACTCGGCTACCCGCAGCTGGGTGTCGCGAACCTGAGCGACAAAACGCCGGAGCTGGTCAAGCAATGGCCGGGCTATTTCTCCTTCCTCGGTACATCCAGCCAGTACTCCGAAGCGATCGCGGATCTTCTGGGCGACCTAGCCTCCCAGGGCAAGATCGGCAAGAAGGTCGCACTCGTGTATGTCGACGATGAGTTCGGGTTGGAGCTTTCGGCAGCGGCACGTAAGAAGTTCCAAGAGACCGGATTCGAGGTGGTCTATGACCAGGGATATCCGCTCGGAACCGCCGATTTCCAGCCGATCTTGACCGACATTAAACAGCTGCAACCGGATGCCTTCGTCGCCTGCAGCTACCCCGCCGATACGCTCGCTTTGCCACAGGCAGCGATGGTGCTCGACTTCAACCCGCCCGTCTTTTTGACAGCAGTTGGCACCGCCTTCCCGATCTATCTCGCGCAGTTCGGTCAGAACGCTGAAGGTGTCATGGGCATCGGGGGCATCGATCCCAAGCAACCTGGGCTCATGGACTACTACCAGCGGCACAAGCAAGTGACCGGCCAGGATCCAGATCGCTGGGGTAGCCCGATCTGCTATGCCTCTCTGCAGGTGCTCCAGCAGGCCCTGCAGAGAGTCGGGAAAGTCGACCGCCAGGCGATCACGCAGGAGATCGCGACGGGTTCATTCGAAACGATCATCGGCACGGTGAAGCTCGAAGGGAACATCTACTACGGCAACTGGCTGCTCGGCCAGTGGCAGAACGGCGAGTTCCTGGCGCTGTGGCCCAAGCAAAAGGCGGCAACCGCCCCGGTCGTGCCGAAGCCGAACTGGCAGAAGTAGATCATCGCTGCGCTGGCCGGCCTTCGGCACCTCAGGCCGGGTCTCGCGCGGAACGCGTCCTGCTGGCCATGTCACCAGCAGGACGCATCGTCCCGCCGAGCACCGGAAGCAGGCCGATGCAGTTCTCCAGCAGCTCGTCCTGGTGCATCAGGTTGCCGCTTCCGTGCATGCTCGCCGAGATCGATGCGGGTATCGATAACGAATCCTGATAACCCGATTCGTGATTCCTGTCTTGCGTAGGAGCTACAGTCCTATTACAATCGGCTTGACAGCTAAACATCCGCCGTATTTGCCGAAACAGGAACGGTCGGCACAGAACAGAGGCCGATGGCAAGGGAGGGAGAATGGCGTCGTTACTCGATGCCCTCGTGACAGGGCTCGTCTACGGTGGCGTCTACGCATTGCTCGCCCTCGGGCTAACGCTCCAGTACGGCGTCGCTCGCATTCTCAACCTCGCGTACGGTGACTTCCTCATCGCCGCCGCAGTTTTCGCGACACTCCTCTACCAGCATTACCAGCTCAGTCCGCTCGTCTCGCTGGTGCTGGTCGCGCCGATCAGCTTCCTGGTCCACTTGCTGGTCTACCATCTGGTGTTCGTCCAGCTCGAGCGCCGTAGTGGCTCATGGCGCGCGATGGAGGCATCGAGTATTCTGCTCGCCTTCGGACTCTCCTTCGTCGTCTCCGGTGCGATGCTGGCCATCTTCGGCGGCAAGCTCTTCTCCTACTCGTATCTCCTCGTGCCGGTGCACATCCTCGGGAGCGTCGTGCCAGCCAATCGACTGCTCGCCTTCGTGCTCGCGCTCGTCTTCGGCGGCATCGCGTATCTCCTGCTGGTCCGCACCCGCATCGGTACGGCGATCCGGGCGATCGCGGTCGATCCGGACGGTGCGCCGCTCGCGGGCATCGACGTGCGGCGCTGGGCCGGTATCACCTTCGCCTTCGGCGGCATCATCTGTGCCGCTGGCGGTGTCCTGATCAGCATGTTCCAAACGTTCAACGTGCCGATGGGTGTGTCCTTTACCCTGAAGGCGCTCGTCGTGGTCATCATGGGTGGCGTCGGGAACGCCGTGGGGGCCCTGGTGGCCGGACTCATCCTCGGCGTGACCGAGTCGTTCGTCGCTCGCTACGTGAGCCCAGGCTTGACGCTCGCTGCCGTTTACGGCCTCTTCGTCCTCGCTGTTCTCACGATGCGCACGGGAATTCTCGGGAGGGCACTCCGGTGATGGCATCGATCGCGCGCACGGCGGCTCTGCCGCTTCTCCTGCTGCTGGCTGCGCTGGTACCGTTCACCAACAACGACTTCTACGTCGCACTCGGCGTCTCGCTCTTGATGTACGCCACGCTCGCGACAGCCTGGGGTGTTTTTGCTGGGCCGACCAAGTACATCAGCCTGGCGACCGCCGCATTCTTCGGCGTCGGCGCATACACGGTCGGCCTTTTCTACGAGAAGGTACCGATGCTGCTCCTGTATCCGCTGGCAGCCATCATCGGCGCTGTCCTGGCCGCCTTCGTCGGCCTGACGACACTTCGCATCCAGGGTATGTACTTCACGATCTTCACGTTCGGCCTGGCCGAATTGATCCGCCAGTTCATGACCTGGTACCAGCGGAACGTGAGTGGTTCGGTCGGTGTGTACATCCTGACGGATATCTCGGCCCGACAGATCTACTGGAGCCTCCTGGTACTTCTCGCTCTCACGCTGCTCGGCAGCTGGCTCCTGAGCCGATCCCGCTGGGGCCTCGCCCTCCTGATGATCGGCGAGGACGAACTGGCGGCCCGCCATAGCGGGGTGCGCACGACGGCCGTGAAGGTGATCGCGCTCGCTGTCACCTCGGCGGTGATGGCGGTGGTCGGCGCGATCGTCGCGCCACGCTGGACGTATCTGGACCCGAGCATCGCGTTCAACCCGACGCTCTCCTTCATGCCGGCCGTCATCGCGCTCCTCGGTGGCATGCAGCGCTTCTGGGGCCCGCTGGCCGGCGCGATTCCCCTCGTCATCCTGTTCGACCAGCTCAATGCTCGCTACCCGACCAGTTATACCTTGATCCTCGGTCTTCTCTTCATGGTCATCGTCTTCGTGCTGCCGGACGGTATTCTCGGGTTGCTCCCCAAGTTGCAGCGCCTGCGCGCGCCGGCAGCACCGGCGGTGACACCAGCACCAGGCGCGGGAACGCTCAGCGAGCCGGTCACCCCAGCCGCGCCAGCTCGGCAGACCAGTCCGGGTGTCGACGGAACCAGCGGTGTCGTCACGACAGCCTCCGCCACCGGCACGACACTGCTCGAGGTGCGTGACCTCCGCAAGGCGTTCGGCGGTATCGTCGCCGTCGACGAACTCTCGTTCGAGATTCGCGAAGGCGAGGTCTTCGGTATCATCGGCCCAAACGGCTCCGGCAAAACGACCGTCCTCAACCTGATCTCGGGTGTGTACGAACCGGATCGCGGCGAGATCGTCTTTCTGGGGCGGCCGATCACCGGCAAGCCTCCCGAGGACATCGCTCGCCTCGGCATCGCACGCACCTTCCAGCTCGTTCGCATCTACCCCGCGCTGACCTGTCTCGACCACGTGATTCCGGCAGCCCTCTTCGGTGGCCATGCCCGGACACTCACGGAAGCGCGGGATCATGCTGTGCACATCCTCGAGGAGCTGGGCATGGGTGCATTCCTGCATGTCCCGGCCGGTCAGCTCAATTTCATCGATCAGAAGCGACTCGAACTGGCCCGCGCGCTCGCCCTGCGTCCCAAGCTCCTCCTCCTCGACGAGTGGCTCGCCGGCCTCAATCCCTCGGAAATGGTCATCGGCATGGAACTCATCGAGTCGCTGCGCGGCCGTGGCATGACCATCGTCCTGATCGAGCATTTGATGCAAGCGGTGCGCCGGCTCTGCGACCGCTGCATCGTGATGAGCTTCGGCCAGAAAATCGCTGAAGGTGTCCCCGACGACGTGTTGCGGGATCCGGAAGTCGTTCGCGTCTACCTCGGAGAGGCTGACGATGCTTGAGATCAGCGAACTCACTGTCCACTACGGGTTGCACGAAGCGCTGCACGAGGTCTCGATCGCCGTCGCGCCGGGGGAAATCGTCGTCGTGCTGGGCGCGAACGGCGCGGGAAAGTCGACGCTCCTCAAGGCGACGATGGGCATGGTGCGACCGACACGGGGCCACGTCACGCTCGACGGGCTCGATCTCACCAGCCTCATCCGTCGCCGCCTGACGCACCAGATCGTCGAGCAGGGGCTGGTGCTCGTCCCGGAACGCGGCGGCACGTTCACCGATCTGACTGTCCAGGAGAACTTGACACTCGGCGCTTTCCCACGGCGCGCCCGGGCGCGCGAGGCCGAGCTGCGCGCGTTCGCGTTGGAGCTGTTCCCTCGTCTCAAAGAGCGACTCCACCAGCGCGTCGGCACCATGAGCGGTGGCGAGCAGCGGATGGTCGCAGTGGCCCGAGCGTTGCTCTCGGCACCACGATTCCTCCTCCTCGACGAACCGACGCTCGGTCTAGCTCCGGTGCTCGCCAAGCAGCTCCTCCGTGTCCTGCCGCAGATCGCGGCCGAGGGGATCGGGATCCTGCTCGTCGAGCAGAACGCCCAGCTGAGCCTCTCGGTCGCCCAGCGTGGAGCCGTGCTCAGCAACGGGCACCTCGTCCATGCGGCGAGCGCGGCCGAACTCCGCGATGACCCTGCGGTTCGCGCAGCGTATCTGGGAAGCGAGTGAGGTCGCGGAAACGAACCGGGCCGCTTCGTGCGCCGCGACACGGTAGGTTCAGCATATCGGAACAGCTCGTTGCGCGAGCGATGGTTTTCGATTAAACTGTGATGTCAGTAACACAGAGTATCTTCAGAATTCTCCGCTCTGCCGAAAGGGCGGTACAGGAGTCGACACAGCCGCTGGCACGAGAGGGGGTGTCGAAGAACGTATCCGAAACCTTCCCAGCGCACTCTGCGTTCTGACTCAGAGGTGTCACGCGACTGAAACGGGGAGGAGAAGGTCATGCGCGTTTCACGACGGCACTTTCTCGTGACCGCTGCAGCGTTCGGTGCCTCCGCGCTGCTCGCCGCCTGTGGGGGCAGCGAGGCGACACCGACTCCAGCTCCGCAAGCGACTCCGACGACAGCACCGGCTGGTCAGCAACCGGCCGCGAGCCCGACCCAGGGTGCCGCCCCGGCAGCATCGCCCACAGTCGTCTCGACCCAGCCAACAAAGACGCTGCGCTTCGGGTGCGCCGTGTCACTCAGCGGGCCGCTCGCAGCCGGCGCCGACGTGACGATCGTCGCCAGCTACAAGCTCTGGCAACGGGACGTCAACGAAGCAGGCGGCTTCCAGCTGAGCGATGGTCGCTACATGATCGACATCATCTGGGCCGACGACCAGAGCAATCCGGAAGAGTGCATCCGTCAGACCCAGCGCCTGATCACGCAGGAGAAGGTCGATTTCCTGATCCCGCCGTACTCCACCGGCATCAATCACGCCGTGGCCCCCATCTATCACCAGAACGGGTATCCGCAAGCCGCTGTGGCCACCTGGGTCACCGCAGAAGACGCACAGCGGTTCCCATATTTCTTCAGTTTCCTCGGTAACCCGGACATCTACGCGGTCGACGGCATCGTCGGCCTGCTCAAGTACCTCAACGAGCAGGGCAAGATCGGCAAGCGAATCGCGATGCCGTACGTCGATGCCGAGTTCGCGCTCGACTTCGTCAAGCCTCTCCGGCCTGCACTCAAGGACGCTGGCTTCGACGTCGTCTACGACCAGGGCTATCCGCAGGACGTCAGCGACCTGCAGTCGGTCGTGACGGAAATCATGCGCCTCGAGCCGGATGCTGTCGTCGGCATCACCTACCCGAACGACACGATGCTCTATGTGCCGCCGATGAAGGTGCTCGGCTTCAACCCGCCGCTCCTGTTCCTCGCCAACGGTCCCAACTACTACTTCTTCTACGGCACCTACGGCGACGATGCCGAGGGTGTCATGGGGCTCGGCGGTATCGACGTCCGCAACCAGCAGATCGTTGATTTGTACAAGCGCTTCGCGGAATTCAACGGACAGGAAGCAGACCGCTGGGGCGGCCACGTCTACTACATGGTCGGCCAGGTGATCCAGCAAGCGTTCGAGCGGGTCGGCAAGGTCGACCGCAAGGCGATCGGCGAGGAGATCAAGAACGGCACCTTCGACACGGTCATGGGGCCGGTCAAGCTCACGAATAACGTCTTCCTCGGACACTGGCTGATCGGCCAGTGGCAGCGTCAGCCCGACGGCAAGCTCGAGTATGTCGCGGTCATGCCGCGCGATCGCTCCGGGGCCGAACCGGTCGTCCCCAAGCCGAACTGGAAGAGCTGACCCGTGCGGGTACCGGGAACCGGGGGACGGGAACGCGTCCCCCGGTTCTCTTTCTCCTGTTCCGGCACCGTCACACCCGCTCGCGACCGACCTCGTAGTGCACGTTGCGCGCTTCGAAGAAGTTGACGATCTCCGGTACGTCGATCTGTGTCGCCATCCACCGCAGCGGGTTCGGATCGCCGAACGCGATCGGTAACCCCAGCTCTTCCAGGCGCCGGTCAGCGATATACCGGACATACCCATTGAGCGATTCGGCATCCAGACCGATCAACGGCCGCGGCAGGACCGCCCGGTTGTAGGCTTCCTCCAGACGTACCGCCTCGAGAATCAGCTCGCGCAACTCGTGGCCGAACGCGGGTGTCATCAGCTCGGGATGCTCTTCCAGGATCGTCGTGATGAGGTGGATGCCGAACGAGAGGTGCAGCGACTCATCCTTCAGCACCCAGTCAACGATACTGCACAACCCGCGCAAGAGATTGCGCTGGCGGAAGGCCAAGGCTAGGGCAAACCCAGAGTAGAAGAAAATCCCTTCCAGGACGACGAAGTACCCGACGAGATTGCGCACGAGTCGCTGCAGCCCCTCGACCGTCTCGATCTCCGGCGCCACGAGCCAGGCCTCGGTCAAACGCCGCTGGAACGCTTCCTTGGCTGCGACCGCTGGATGCTCCCGGTGCAGGCCGAAGACCCGTTCGCGGTCGAGCGGGAGCGTCTTGATGACGTATTCGAAGGCCATCACATGGTTGGCCTCTTCCCACGCCTGACGGGCCAGGTACAGGCGAGCCTCGGGCGCGGTAACGACCCGGTAGAGGCTCAAGAGCAGGTTGGTCGTCACCAGCGACTCCATGGGATTGAAGAAGCCGAGGAACATCTCGACAGCCTGCCGCTCTTCCTCGCTCAGCCGCTCGTGCCAGTCACGCACGTCATCGTGCAGCGGTACTTCCTCCGGGAACCAGGTGTTGTGTTTCGCCTGCTGCACGTGCGCGTACGCCCACGGGTGACTGAGCGGAAACAGTTCGACCGCAGCGAGCGGATCACCACCGAGAAGCTTCCGTCCCATCCCGTTCCCCCTGTCCCGATCCTACTGGCAGCTCTCGCACCCATTGTCGAGTGCGCAGGCAGCCCCTTCGCGGGCCAACACTTCCTGCTCGACTAGTTGCACCCACTGCGGGCGGCGTCGCGCCTTGTTCACCGCGACCGTCGATTGCTCGACCTCCATCCGTGGCCGGACGAAGCAGTAGTAGGTACTCTTGAGGCCCTTCCGCCAGGCAGCGAGATACACCGCGCTCAGCTGGCCAGGTCGATCGGCCGCGTGGTAGAGGTTGCGGCTCACCCCCATGTCGACCCACTTCTGCACCCGGGCAGCCACCTCGACGTAGGCCTCCGGCGGAATCTGGTACGCGGTCGGGAAGCGCTCCACGAGATCCGGTGGGCAGTCCGGCACGGCACGGAGGTCACCCCGGGCGGCGATCAGATCGGGGAGTAACCGCTCCCACAGCCCCCGACGCTGCAACTCCTCGACCAGCACCGGATTGACCTCGAGGAATTTGCCGGAAAGCGTCTGGCGGCTGAAGACGTTCGCGTAGTAGGGGTCGAGACTCGGCGTCGTCCCAGCGATCAGGGCGATCGTCGCCGTCGGTGCGATCGCCATGACGGCCCCGTTCCGCGTACCGCGCCGCACTCGTTCTCGCAGGCCCCCCCAATCGAGTGTCGTCGAACGATCGACGTCCACCGGGAAACCACGCTCCCGTGCCAGCTCCTCGAGCGTATCGATCGGCAAGACACCATTCGCCCAGCGGGAACGCGCGAACGTGGGGAAGGTGCCACGCTCGCCTGCGAGCTCCGTGCTGGCCAGGATCGCGTGATAGCTCAGGAACTCGGTGACCCGATCGGCCAGTTCCCACGCTCGCGGATCGGCGTAGGAGAGCCTGCGGCGGGCGAGCAACTCGGCGAACCCCATCAGCCCCAGACCGACCGGCCGGTTGCGCTGGTTGGCACGCGCTGCCCGCTCCGACGGATAGAGGTTGACGTCGATCACATTGTCGAGCGCTCGCAACGCGAGATGGACGGTCTCGGCCAGTTTCTCCCACTCGAGTTGACCGTCCACCGTACAGTGGCGAGCCAGGTTGACGCTTCCCAAGTTGCAGACGGCGACCTCTTCGTGGCTTGTCGGCAAGAAGATCTCGGTGCAGAGGTTGCTCGAATGGATGACGCCCACTCCGCGCAACTGCGAGCGGAGATTCCCGGCGTCCTTGAAGGTGATCCACGGATGGCCGGTCTCCATGAGGCTGGCCAGGATGGCCAACCACAGTTCACGAGCTGGCAGGCGACGCCAGGCCCGCCGGGGCAGGAGGCCAGCCTCCGCCTGGGCGCAGAGATCACGATAGCGCCGCGCGAACTCCTGTCCGTACAGGTCAGGCAGCTCGGGAGCGACCGCCGGGTCGAAGAGGTACCAGTACTCGTCCGCCTCGACCCGCCGGAAGAACTCGTCGGGCATCCAAAGCGCCGTATTGAGCTGGTGCGTGCGCCGATACGGATCGCCCGCGTTGCGGCGCAGGTCGAGGAACGCTTCGACCTCCAGGTGCCACGGTTCCAGGTAGACGCACATCGTCCCACGCCGTCGCCCGCCCTGGCTGATCGAGGCGATCAGCGCATCGTAGAGGTGGAGGAACGGTATCAACCCGCCGCTTGTCCCGTTGATCCCGCGCACCGGCGCGCCGACCGCACGGATACGGCTGACCGCGGCACCGATCCCGCCCGCGTATTTGGCCAGCATCCCGAATTCGTAGGCCGAACCCAGAATGCTTTCCAGGCTGTCCTCGATGTCAGCCAGATAGCACGAGGCCAGCTGATGATGCGGCGTTCCGGCATTGAAGAGCGTGGGCGTGCTCGGGAGGTAGCGGAGACTGCTCATCAGCTCGTACCAGCGACACGCCCAAAGCGTCCGCGTCTCCGGTGGCTCGGGGAGCGCCAGCCCCATCGCGACACGCATGAAGAGCGCTTGCGGTCGTTCCAGGATCTGCCGCGTTTGGGGATGGCGCACGAGATACCGGTCAGCCAGGGTCGCAAGCGCCGTGTACCCGAGCAAGCGATCGCGCGCGGGATCGAGCGCCCTCGCCAGCTGAGCTAGATCGAACTCACGCAACCGGGGATCGAGCGCGCCACAGGCGATGCCACGCTCGATGAAACGGAGGAAGTGCTCCGGATACGGCAGAATCTGCCCGCCGTCCGCCTCGTACGCGATCTTCTCGAGGAGGAGTGCCGCCGCCTCTCGCTCCGCCTCCGGTCGCTCGGGAAGCTGCTGCAACGTTGTGAGGATACGAGCGTCCAGCGTCGCCAGCTCGTCGTGTCGAAGCTCGAGTGTCTCGGTGACCACCGTCGCCATCGTGCCACCCTCCGCATCCACATCGCCCGCGGCCGGGTGCGAGGGCGGAACGCGACGACGACGACGGTGCTCCCCCGGGGTCCAGCACCTGCCACACGAGCTGCGTCGACTGCAGCCCGACACGTCGCTCCGGCCCGCACCCACCCGCGAGGCACGGAACCGCTCGCGCAGGACAGGTCGGTCTTCGGGCTCGCGGATCGTCCTACTCGCTGCGCCTTCCCAGCGGCCCTGCCGCCAGTGGCTTTGCCGGCCTCGCACGCCTCGGCCGGTGCAGCATTCGTCCCCGCTCACCGCTGCGGGGCAGCGCCGGATTCCCACCGGACTTCCCGGCACCTGTCCTGCGGCCTGACCACGAGATATAGCGCTCCGGTTCAGTCAACACCACTACATCTCGTGGTCGCACCGACAGTGTACGCAGCAAGCTGCGCACCGACAAGATGTTCCAGAATGGCACAGCGAGCAGTAAGCGGGTATTCCGACCGGTGCGAGCCGGCTGGCGTCAGGACGAATGCTCCGCTTCTCCGTTTTGGAATCACGCAGGTTCACAGTGCCTCGTTGCACACCGCGGTCGCGTTTTTCTCGCTCGCCACGAAGAACGCTGCCTTGCACCGGACACCTACATGCGCACAGCATCCTTCTGATCCCCACGGTACGCGCGTCGCGCACCGAATCGCGCACGACCATGACAGCTGGACGTTCCCAAACCCGGAGCGACTCTACCTGGTATCTGCTGCCGACTGTACCAATACGACGAGACAGGGTAAACAGGAGCCTGCTACACTGTTAAGCACCCTCGAAGCCAGAGAAGGAACGAACGGAGGATGATGATGGGTCAGCCGACGGTTGTCTTCTTTCCCGAAGGAGCCTATGGGCCGACGAACAACTGCGTCGGAATCGGGCGAGCACTTCAGGAACTGGGCATCCGCGTCGTCTTCGTGGTCGAAGAGTCGTTTGCTGGGACCCTTGAAGCGAAGGGGTTCGAGGAACGTCTCATGCGACTCACGCCTCCACCGGAGCAACCAGAGGAGCCGGGGCAGTTCTGGAAAGATTTTATTGCCAATACTGCACCGCATTTCCGCGAGAGTACGTACCAACAGATCCGGACGTTGATCGCCCCAATCTGGGAATCATTGATCGACGGCGCTTTCTACGTCGAATCACGACTTCGCGATATCTTCGCCGAGCTCCGGCCCGATGTCATCGTCGAGGATAACGTCGTCGCATTTCCAGCAGTTGTCACCGCTGGTGTTCCCTGGGTCCGCATCGTGTCCTGTAACCCGCTCGAAGTACCCGATCCGGATCTCCCCCCGGCGCTGAGCGGGCTCCCGACCACTGATCGCTCGCAATGGGAGACATGGCGTGACGAGTACTGGCAAGTGGTCGGTCCCCTCCACGCCAAACTCGATGCGTTCTGCCGCGAACAAGGTGTGCCGCCACTCCCCCCACGCGAGTTCATTTGGGAGAGTCCGTGGCTGAACCTCTATCTTTACCCAGCTGAGCTCGATTACCGGCGGGCCTACCCGCTCGCTCCCACGTGGCACCGGATCGATTCCTCGGTGCGCGACACCGAACCACCGTTCGAACTACCCGAGCACTTCCGTGACAGCAGACCACTGCTCTACGTGAGTTTGGGTAGCCTCGGTTCGGCTGAGCCGGAACTCATGGGACGGTTAGTCGATCTACTCGGTCGCACCGAATACCGGGCGATCGTCAGTCTCGGCCCACAGAAAGGCAGACTGACGCTGCCCGAGAACGTCTGGGGTGACGAGTACCTGCCGCAACCGTCTATCCTGCCCCTCGTCGACGCCGTCATTACCCATGGTGGTAACAACACGACGACCGAATGCATGCATTTCGGAAAGCCGATGCTCGTGCTCCCGCTCTTTTGGGACCAGCACGACAACGCCCAGCGTGTTCAGGAATGTGGCTTCGGCTATCGATTCCATCCGTACCGGTTCTCTGACGACGACTTCTTCCGTGCCCTGCGCGACCTACTCACCGACGAAGAGCGCAAGAGAAAGCTGGCCGCAGCGAGCGCACGCATCCAGGCAGTCGATGGTCGTCGCAAGGCTGCCAGGTTGATCGCCGAACTTGCTCGCACCAAACAGCCAGTGCTCCGAGCCGACTGACCTCCCATGAGGTCGGATGATGAAGAACGCCTTCATCGATCTTCCAGCAGCGCTGGTCGAGCAGCTACTCGGGAAGACGCCGGTGCTCACTCAAACGGTCGTCGCTCAGCTCTCCGCTCGTCGAGCACAGCGCGAGGCCTTGCGAGAGCGCTTACAGGCTCTCAGCCTGCTCGGAGAACGCCGCGAACTCCCGAGCGTTCCCACGGGGACGAGTTGCGGTATCGATGGGTCGGTGGCTGTCGAGCGGCTGCTGGCGCACGATTTGCTCGTCGCTGGTGCGCTCGCAGTCGAGGGACTGACACCTCCCTCGAACGAGCGACACTGGCCCGAGCCGCGCCATGCGCTCTGGGTCGAGCTCGAACCACACGCCGATGCCAACGATGTCGTGGCACGGGGTGTGATGGCAGCGCTCGAGGTCGAACTCGCGACCCGCGCACCGCACGATGTGGTCTTCCTGGACGGTTCGCTCGCGACACCGCTCATCGCGTTCGATCAGGCGCTCCGCGCGATCGCCGAGTTTTCCGAACCGACACCGAGCAGCCGGTTCTTCCTGACACGCTTACCGGAGTGGCTCGCAGCCCTGCTCCGTATCCTCGAAGCGCAGTCCCCTCAGCAATGCTGGATCGGCATACCCAAATACACGTCGCGCCGCGAGATCGCCAGCATGCTCGGTGTCGACGACCCGATCGACGACCGCGCGCTCCTCACAGCCCTCCTCGACGAAGGGGAATTCACGCACCCCGTTCCGCTGCATGCTCGTCGACCGCATGGGTTCGGGATCGCGCTCTTTCCGCCGGAGCAGCGAGCTACGGTGAGCGCGCTGGTATCGCGCCTGCTCGCGGTCGTCACCGACTTGCGGGTCATCTACGTGCGACCGCATCGCTGGCTCCCGGCGCTCCGGGTGGAACTCCACCAAACGATCGCGAGCGATCCGCACCGGCTCGCGCAGGTCCTCAACGTGGTCCACTTTCAGTGCGCGCGGGGGGCACTCGTCGAGCCCTTCCCACTGTTCCTGGCCGATCGGATGGTGCGGCACCTGCGGCGCGCGACGCGGGCGCTGCGGCATGCGATCCGCGAAGCCGCTGCTCACGAGTACCCAGTATTCGATGACGTGTTCTTGCTGCTCGAGAGTTACCGGAGCGAGGCATATCGCGCACCATGAACGACGGTCTGCTCATGCTCGATGACGGACTCGAGCCGATCGGTGTCGTCGGGTCACCCTCGTCGACCGGCCGCATCACCTTGGAGCTGCTCGATGCGGCGACCCGGCGCAAGCTGGTCGGCGAGCTCGTCGTGCTGCCGTTCACGCAGAATGGCATCAGACACTACGCACTCGGGCAGATTACCGAAGTCGTGCTGCGCAACGTCTGGCACGAAGACCCAACGATCCGCAGCCTCGTCCGCCAGCGCGGGCGGATCGATGCGGTGAGCGAACGACAAGATACCCACCAGGGGATGCTCGAGATCAGTGCGGTCTTCGCCGCCGATCAGAGCGGCATACGCCCCGGTGTTCTCGGTACCGTCCCACCGACTGGTACACCGATTTACGCAGTCAGCGACGAGATGCTCGACCATCTCCTTCGTCATGCAGCGACCGAACTGTTTTACCTCGGTCGAGTCTATGGATCAGGGCCGAAGCTGCCGCTCTGGTTCAAGCATTTCGACATCGGTCCAGGTGGCGCGGGCGAAGCCTATCACATCGGCATTTTCGGAAAAACCGGATCGGGGAAATCGGTCCTCGCCAAAATGCTGTTGGTCGCCTACGCGCGACATCGCGAGATGGCGATCCTCGTCATCGACCCACAGGGCGAATTCAGCAAGGACCTGCGCGGCCAGCCAGCGCCAGGCGGTTTCGCGTTGCCGCTCCGCGCGGTTCTCGAGCAGGCTCTCGGCCGAACCGTCGTCGTCCTGTCGGTCCGGGATCTCGTCCTCGACACGTGGGAATTGTTCGAGGAACTCCTGACCACGTCGCAACTCTTCGACAAGCTCTCGTTCGGTGCTGCGGAGAATCGGCAGCTGGCGGCTCGCGAGATCGTGCAGCGGTTGCGCAAGCATGGCCTGGCGCTCGAGAGCGTGCATGACCGCCATGCATTCGATCTCGCCTGGGAGACGTTGAGCGATCCGAACGTCCAGCGCATCTTCTACCGCTCGGAGCCAGCACGAGCCCGCCTGCAATGGATGATCCAGCGTGCCGACCCTGCTGCGCTCTATAGCGAGCACTGGCGTCCGCTCGGCCTCTTGTTCAACGAGCGCAACAATCCGCGAGCCCGCACGATCGAGCGGACACTGCGCGGGCTCTTCCGGCCACAGGATCGGCTGATCATCGCCTTGAACCTTTCCGGCAGCGAGACCGGCTCGTCCGGCCAAACCCCAGTGCTGTGGGACGAGACCATCCAGGAGATCGTCATCCGCCGGCTGCTCGAAGGCATCCGGGCAGCAGCCGAGCAGGCCTACCAGCAGTCGGAGAACCTCAATACGCTGATCCTCATCGACGAGGCTCACCGCCTCGCACCCGCCGGCTACCTCGAACCGAATTCGGTCCGTGCCCAGATACGCGATCTCCTCAAGGACGCCGTACGCACGACACGGAAGTATGGGGTCGGTTGGCTGGTCATCAGCCAGACCCTGGCCAGCCTCCATCCGGAAATCATCGCGCAGCTCCGCATCGCCTTTTTCGGCTATGGCCTCGGCCTCGGGCAGGAGTTCCGCGCGCTCGAGAGCTTCGCCGGCGGCGATGCACACGCGCTCGCCCTCTACCGCCTCTTCCGCGATCCCCACTCGAGTTTCGATCCGAGCAGCCGCGTGTACTCGTTCATGACGGTCGGCCCGGTCTCGCCGCTCTCGTTCGCTGGGACACCGCTCTTCTTCAATGCGTTCACCGATGTGGCGGAGTTCCTCCGCGCGAACGGACTGGAACTCCCATTGCACGCTGCGACTGCGTAAGAGCGGTCAGCCGCACGCCCGCCTCAGCGCATGCCTGCCGGTTGTACCTCACCGCGAACCGGCACCGTCGCCCCACTGTCACGGGCCGCGACCGACGGCTGGAAACGCCGCAGGCGGAGCGAATTGGAGACGACGAAGACCGAACTCATCGCCATGGCCAATCCTGCCAGCATCGGGTTCAGGAACCCCGCGGCAGCAACCGGAATGAGGACGGTGTTATAGGCGAACGCCCAGAACAGGTTCCAGCGGATGGTCGCGAGCGTGCGGTGGGCCAGCTCCAGCGCAGCCAGCACGCCGCGCAAGTCCGGCCGCACCAGAACCACATCGCCTGCTTCCAGCGCGACGTCCGTCCCGCTGCCCATCGCGATACCGACATCTGCCTGGGCAAGTGCCGGTGCGTCGTTGATCCCATCGCCCACCATCGCGACGATCTGACCGTCCTCCTGCAAGGCACGGACGACCGACGCCTTCTGGTCCGGCAGCACCTCGGCGCGGACATCGTCGATACCGACTGCACGCGCAACAGCGTGCGCTGTCCTCGCGTTGTCACCCGTCAACAGCACGACCCGCAGACCGCGTGCCCGCAGTGCCTGCACCACCGCCTGCGCTTCCGGCCGCGGTCGATCAGCCAGCACGATCAGCCCCGCGACCGCGCCGTTGACCGCCACGAAGACGACAGTCTTCCCCCCTCCTTCGAGGGTCGCTGCCTGTGCGGCGACCGAGTCGAGTTCCACACCACGCTCGGCGAGGAAACGACGTGTCCCTACCAGGACAACGTGTCCATCGACCACCGCCGCCACACCGCGCCCGGGCACCGCCTCGAAACGCTCGACTGCCGGCAGGGTGTCGCCCCTGCTGGCCGCTTCCACGATCGCCCGAGCGAGGGGATGTTCACTGCGTGATTCGGCTGCAGCAGCCAGCCGCAGCACAGCGTCGCTCGCCCACCCGCTCGAACCGACAACATCCGTCACGCTCGGGCGACCGACCGTGACCGTCCCGGTCTTGTCGAAGACGACGGTCGTCAGTCGCTCCAGACGCTCGTACACGTCCGCCCGCTTGACGAGGATCCCCAGCTCGGCGCCACGCCCGGTTCCCACCATGACCGCTGTCGGCGTCGCCAGCCCCATCGCGCACGGGCAGGCGATCACCAACACCGCGACTGCTGGCAAGAGACCACGGACCGGATCACCGGTCGCCAGCCACCAGCCCGCGAAGGTGACCAGTGCGACGACGATGACCGCCTGGACGAAGACGCTCGCCACCCGGTCGACCAGCGACTGGATCGGCGCCTTCGATCCTTGTGCCTGCTGGACGAGCCGCACGATGTGCGCCAGCACCGTTGCCTGCCCGACCGCCGTCGCGCGCAGGACGAAGGCCCCGGTCGTGTTGAGCGTCCCGCCCCAGACGCGGTCACCCGGCCCCTTCTCGACCGGCACGCACTCGCCGGTCAGCATGCTCTCGTCCACCGCCGAGTGGCCTTCGACGATGACGCCATCGACCGGAATCCGCTCGCCCGGCCGCACGATGACGAGGTCACCCGGTAGCACCGCACGGAGCGGGATCTCCTGTTCGACCCCGCCTCGCCGCACGCGCGCGGTTTTCGGCTGGAGACCGAGCAAGCGGCGTACGGCCGCCGAGGTCTGGCCACGCGCACGCCCTTCGAGGTACCGACCGAGCAAGATCGCCGCGATCACCACCGCAGCGACATCGTAGTAGTAGTGCGCGGTGTGCGCGTGCGGCGAGAGCCAGGCCTGCAGCGTGGCGACAAGCGAGGAGAAGAACGCTGCGCTCGTACCCAGGCTCACGAGCGTGTCCATCGTGAACTGCCGGTGACGGAGGTTACGCAACGCGACGAGGTGGAAGCGCCGGCCGAACCAACCCCAGACCGGCACGGTCAACCCGAGCAGGAGCAGCCCAGTCCACGGCGAAGCCGGCAAGAACATGTTGAGCACGACGACCGGTACGGCCAAGAGCCAGGCCAGGAAGACCTCGCGCCGCAAGCGACCGAGCTCGGCAGCCCGGCGCCGCTCCGTTTCGTCGCTCTCCCCCTCTGTCTCCGCCGTGTCACGTTCCACGACGTGTGCACGGTACCCCGCTTCCTCGACAGCCTGCAGGAGCGCATCGAGACTCGCCTTCCGTGGGTCGTAGTGCACCAGTGCCTGCTCGGTCGCCAGGTTGACGTTCGCCTCGGCGACACCCGGTATGCGCGTCAAAGCGCGTTCCACCCGGCGCACGCAGGACGCGCAGGTCATCCCCTCGATCGCGAGTTCGACCGTCGCCGCGCTCTCGGGCTCCGCTCCTGTCTGCTCGATCCCGAGTGGGCGCGCGTGATAGCCTGCCCGCTCGATGGCCGCGGCGAGTTCTTCGACCGCGATGTCCGGTCGCGCGAGCATCACGCGCGCTTCCTCGGTCGCGAGGTTCACGTCGGCCGCCACGACACCCGGCACGCTGGTCAGCGCCCGCTCGACGCGGCGCACGCACGAGGCACAGGTCATTCCCTCGATCGCCAGGCGAACGACCGACCCTGTCTCCACCGCCTGCTCCTGTGCTGTCTGTTCGCTCCGCGTCTTCGCCATACGTCCGATCACCCAACGCTCCGCGTGAAGCGCTCGATCGCCTCGGTCAGCTCCTGGATGGCCGCTTCCTTGTCCTCCGCGTTGAGGACACAGCCACGGATGTGGTCTTCCAGCAGCACGAGCCCCACGCTGCGCGCGGCGGCGATGACCGAGGAGAGCTGAATCAGGATATCGACGCAGTAACGGTCCTCCTCGACCATCCGGATGATGCCGCGCACCTGCCCCTCCATCCGGCGCAGGCGCGCGAGGATACGCGCTTTATCGGCCCGATAGGAATCGACCCGCCGCTCGCAGCCAGCCTCGTCCATTCGCTCGTCCATCGCGTCCTCCATATACCCCTCCCGGGTATGCAAGGCAAGCATACACCACCGAGCTTCGCCCGGCAAGGCCGGACGCACCGCCGCGTTACCTGGACTGACGGCACTCCAGTAAGCCACGCGATGGACGACCGAGAGCCGTGCTCAGGGGAAGACACGCAGCCCTTCGGGAACGAAAGCGGAACGAGTGCCGAGTTCGGCGCACAACCGGCGCATCCGCTCGCACTGGCGAGCTGCCCGCAGCGGATCGGAGCGGCGAGCCTGGAAGTCGGCGATCACCGTGGGAACCAGCACGAACTCCACGAGCGTCCTGCCGTCGAGCACGGCGATGAACACGAACGACTCGTCGTTGCGCTCCACTTCGTCGACCGCATAGTCATCGAGGAAGTCGCCGCAACTGTAGAGAATGGCTCCGCCCTGGTAGAACTCGATGCCACGCGTCACGTGGGCGCTGTGCCCGTAGACGATCCGCGCGCCAGCGTCCAGAAGCGCTCGCCCAGCACGGACGTGCTCCGGTAACGGTCGTTCACCCCAGTTCGGCCCCCAGTGGTACGAGACGATGACGAGGTCATGCGTCGCTGCAGCATCGGCCACGATCTCCAGCAGAGCACGAAACCGCGCATGGGCGAGGTCACACGGAGCGTAAAAGATACCGGGCTCGCTCGGGCCAGCTTCCCACTCCGGCTCGTTGTCGGTAACAGCGACGAACGCACAGCGCAATCCGGCGACAGCGAGCGTGACTGGCCGACGTGCCTCCTCGAGATTCCGCCCAGCGCCGGCGTAGGCGATCCCGGCCGCAGCGAGCGTCTCGAGCAGGTCACGCAGCGCGTCGTCACCGAAGTCGAGCACGTGGTTGTTGGCGAGCGAGACAGCCGTGATGCGGGCAGCCTGCAGCACCGCGACGTTCTTGCGGTCGCTCCGAAAGACGAAACGCTTCCCGGGCCACGGCTCGCCCCGATCGGAGAGCACACACTCCAGGTTGGCGAAACGCGCATCGGCGTCCATCAGGACTGAGAGGACGTCACCCCAGACAGAGGCTGGGTGCGCGGTCTGGAGGACACGATTGACGAGCCGCCCCAGCATGACGTCACCGATGAAGGCGATACGGGAGCGACTGCTGGACATGGCACACGACTCGATCAAGGCGCTGGCGGAGCCAGTCCCCGTAATTCGAGTGTCGAGACCGTCCCACTCGTTCGATCGACGACCCGCACCGCGTGGTTGTTCGTATCAGCCACAAAGATCGTATCGGCGGTGACAGCGAGCCCGCCGGGTTCCCAGAAGCGCGCCCGATCGACCGGCCCGTCCTCGTGGCCCGGTCGCCCAGCACCGGCCCACGTCGTGCAGGTTCTGGTTGTCGGGTCGAGCAGCTTGATCTTGTGGTTGTATGTGTCGGCCACCAGGATCTCGCTGCCCGTCCAGGCGACATCCAGCGGGTGCTGCAGCCGGACCAGATCACCGACACCGTCACGATCGCCGAAGTCGAACAGCCCGGTACCGACGAGCCGACCCACCTTGGGGTTCGGGGTACCCGGCAGATCGACCGTCCGCACCGCACTCGCCTCCGGACAGGCCACGTACAACACGCGTCCGTCACTCGTCAGCCCGGAGGGCTGGGCGAACCAGGCCCGCTCCAGCGGCCCTCCCTGGATCCCCTCCATGCCCGAACCCGCGTACGGCTGCAGGATGCCGCTCGCAAGATCGAGCACCCAGACCTGATGGCTCCCGGCCATCGCGATGAAGAGCAGCCCCTCGCGATACCAGAGAGCCCAGGGCGAGCGGAGATCGAGCTGACGGGCCGGCCCTGCCTGCGGGTAGCTGTGGCCGAGCCGTCCGGTTCCAGCGATCGTCTCGACTGTCTGTGTGCACAGCGCGATGCGCCGGATGGCGTGATTCCCGCGGTCGGCGACATAGACGACATCACCCGCTACGACGACCCCTTGCGGTTCGCAGAAGCGCGCCTCCGCGAAGCGACCGTCCCGGAGGCCAGGCGTCCCGTCACCGATCACCGCGATCACCGCCCCGTCGGGTCGCGCGAGTACCAGCCGATGGTGACCGGTATCGCTGACGACGAGGAGGTCCTGCGCCGGATCGGCAGCCAGTTTTCCGGGGAACGCCAGCGGAGCAGCGGGACGGCGCTCCGGCGCGAGCCACTCGGGCACCACGGTCGTGGTGACCCCGGTGCGCTCGAGAAACCGCTCGACAGCGCGGACCAGGCTTTCCGGAGGAATCTCTCCCTCATGCACGCCGAGGATCCGCCCGTCCGGCCCGACGAAGACCAGCGTCGGCCAGGCCCGGACGGCGTAGGTGCGCCACAGCAGCAACTCCGGATCGTGCACGACCGGATGTGTGATCCCTTCCCGGAGGACAGCTTGGCGGACATTCGCAGTTTCCCGCTCGTTCGGAAACTTCGGCGAGTGGACACCGATCACGATCACCTGGTTGGGATAGCGTTCCTCGACCGCCCGCAACGCGGGCACGACATGCAGGCAGTTGATTCAGCAGTAGGTCCAGAAGTCGAGAATCACCAGCCAACCGGCGAGGTCAGCGAGCCGGAGCGGCCGCTGCACGTTGAACCAGACGAGTCCAGGTGGGAAATCGGGAGCCCGGACCGGCCCGTAGGGATCGTCCCAGCGCTGCACGGAAGCCTCCTTTCCGGTGAGTCACACCGGCAGTGGTAATCCTAGCGACCGGCACCACTGCTGCCCAACGAACACGGGAACCCTACGAGCACGCGTTGTCTACTGTACCTTCGGTTTCCACACGAACTGAGAGCCCGCGGGCGCAGCGACTCGCTGATGCGCTGCACCGGTCGCACGAGCCATCGCACCGTGCACGGTCAGTCATCGCGGCCGTGTCGACTCAAGTCCGCAACGACCGCAGCCGAAATTCGATCGAGGACATGCACGGCGCGGTGCAACCACGGAGGGAGAGTCGAATGGGTCACCCACAGCACGTCTGCCCTTGCCAGCAGCCGATCACCGAACCAGCCGCTGGTCTTGCTGGTGATCGCGTCCTCTTGTGGCCGCCGATCGCCCACACTGCTGGCAAACTCGCCAGTGTCGCAGAGGAGCTGGCACTGCACGTCGAGTGGGGCAGCGATCGCACCTGGCTCCGCGTGCGGGTGCCGGAACGTGATGCGCTCGACCGCTTCCTCGGGCTGACGAGCCAGCACCTCACTGAAGAAGAACTCGAGAGCACTCTCGCGCTCGTCGGTACAGATACCAGCCCGACTCCTCGCGAAATACCAGCGATCCGGAGCCTGCGCAAGCTCATCGCGGCGACCCAGAGTGCCTGGTTCACCGACGTCCTGACGAACGGTTCGTTGACCTGCGCGTTCCAACCCATCGTCTCGGCTGTCCAGCGGAACATCGTTGGGCACGAGGCACTGCTCCGGGCACGTCGCTCGGACGGAACGATCGTGACCGCTGCACAACTCCTCTCCGCAGCGAAAGTCCTCGACAAACTCGTCCAACTGGATGTCCAGGCACGGATCACAGCTCTCGAAGAGTTCGCCACGCACAAGCTCGAGGGATTGGTTTTCGTGAACTTCACACCGACGGCAGTCTACGATCCCAGGACATGTCTCCAGTCGACCTGGAACGCAGCGAGACGACACGGCATCGACCCTCGCCGTGTGGTGTTCGAAGTGATCGAGAGCGAGTCGCTGCCGAACCTCAAGCACGTGCATGACGTGCTGGCTGCGTATCGTGAGCGCGGGTTTCGGATCGCGCTCGACGATGTCGGTTCCGGCTATTCGAGCTTGGCATGGTTCAGTGCATTGCGCCCAGACTTCGTCAAGATCGATCGCCACCTGACGCACGGCCTCAGCGCGGAACCGATCAAACGGGCAGTTGTGACGAAAATCGTCGAGCTGTGCCGGACGATCGGCGCACAGGTGATCGCGGAAGGGATCGAAACGCCCGAGGATGCGGCAGCTGCGGCCGAGGTAGGCGTGGACTATGTACAAGGCTATCTCTTTGGATACCCACGGATCCTTTCCGAGACAACGGTTCCGTCATAAAGTCGCCGGATCGGCGCGATCGAGAACCGAGAAAACTGTAATCGGCCCCCTTGACAGGCCCCCGGGGGGCTCGCTTAGACTCCAGACGTGCGGTCCACTCGTGACGGTGCCCCACCGCCTCACCCACCGTCAGGTCGGATACGCCCGGGCGTGGCTGCCCCCGTCACTGCGCAGCCATCGGTGTGACACTGGAGGGACTGTATGAGTACCGATCTTTTGGCGGGCGATGCGTACTTCGCCCGTAGTCGGCAGCTGTTCGAGCGGATCAGCCGTACGATCGCAGGTGGAGAAAGCTCGTACGCACGACTCAAGAAGGGTCTCGAACTCTGCTTCGACCACGGTGAAGGCTCCCACTTCTGGGACGTCGATGGTCACGAGTACATCGACTACTCCCTCGGCTACGGCCCGCTGATCTTCGGACACAAACCCCGACGCGTGATCCAGGCGGTCATGGACGCGATCGAACGGTACGGGACGATCTCGACCTTCCCGTACGAACTCGATGCCGAAGTCGGCGAGCTGTTCACGGAACTCGTACCAGGAGTCGATCTCCTGCGGTTCGCCAACTCCGGCACCGAGGCGACGATGGCTGCCGCGCGACTGGCCCGCGCCTACACCGGTCGACCGAAGATCGTCCAGATGGAGGGAGCCTATCACGGCTGGGCCGACACGCACTTCTGGTCGAGCCATCCGGACGTCTGGCGGCCGCAGCTGCGACCCTACAGTCCGCGGCCGATCCCGGGCTCGCGCGGCATCCCGGAGGTCTATGGCGAGGCATTGCTTATCGCGCAGTACAACGACCGGGCCAGCGTGGAACGCTTGTTCGCCGAGCACGGCCACGAGATCGCTGCCGTCCTCGTCGAGCCCGTCCAGTGCAACTCCGGCGTGATCCTGCCGGAACCCGGGTACCTGGAGTTCCTGCGAGAGATCACGCGGGCCTACGGTGCGCTGCTCATCTTCGACGAAGTCATCACCGGTTTCCGGCTCGCTCCCGGTGGAGCACAGGAGCGTCTGGGCGTGATCCCCGATATCGCGACCTACGCCAAAGCGCTGGGTGCCGGCTTCCCGATCGCCGCGTTCGGTGGCTCGCGCGAGGTGATGCAGCTCGAGGCCACGAACCAGGTCATGCACGGCGGCACCTACACCGCCAACGTCGTCGCGTTGGCGGCAGCGCGGGCGGTTCTCACCGAGATGAAGACGAGACGGGAGGAACTCTGGGCCGTACTCGACGGTTTCGGTGAACGGGTGCGCGAAGGACTGCGGGAAGCCTGCGAGGCAGCTGGACTGCGCTGCATCGTCCAGGGCATCGGACCGGTCTGGCACATCTACTTCGCCAAACCGGATGCACCGGCACTCGACCGTATCCGCAACTACCGTGAGGCACACGCCTACGCGAGCATCGATATCTACGACCGGTTCAACCGGGCGATGCTCAAGCGCGGCGTCTACTTCCATCCCTATCATCTCGAACGTTGGTTCATCTCGACCGCGCACAGCGAGGCGGACGTGCGGGCCACGCTCGAGGCAGCACACGACGCAGCGCTCGAAGTCGCGCGCTCGCTTCGGGAACAGCCGACCGCTGACCCAGCTGACCTGGCGATGCCGGGCATCGCGCAGTGAGAGATCGGGCAAACGACGAAGCGGGCGGGTTGTCCCGCCCGCTTTCGCTCATTCCAACCGAAGACGCGCGGTTAGGCT